>CAJHYW010000262.1_pt1 | contig 17332 bp, 13 predicted proteins | sample 9198811 | NCBI WGS metagenome assembly CAJHYW01 (sample SAMEA7708378, study PRJEB35096) | sediment metagenome | biome: marine neritic benthic zone biome [ENVO:01000025]; feature: sediment [ENVO:00002007]; material: shallow marine sediment [ENVO:03000034] sea grass bed [ENVO_01000059] ...
TCCAGCGGTCTGGTCGTGTCGAGGTGCACGTCGCGTTGCGGGAACGCGATAGTGATGCCCGCCGCGTTGAGCTTGTCGTAAATAGCTGTGTGCAGCTCCGTGATCGTCGTCAGCCGATAATCCAGAGAATCGGTATAGGCGCGCAAGAACACGCTGAGCGAGTCGGCGCCAAAGGCCTCGAAGGTCACCATCGGCCCCGGGTCTTCGAGCACCCGCTCGTGCTCCTTGGCCGCCTGCAGGATCAACTCCATCGCTTTGCCGACGTCCGAGCCGTAGGCAACACCCACGTTGATGAGCATGCGGCTTTGCTCGTTGCTCAGCGTCCAGTTGAGCACGCGGCCGGTAATAAACTCCTTGTTCGGGACCAGCAGCTCTTTGCGTTCCCAGGTCACCAGCGTGGTGGCTCGGATCTGGATACGCGAGACGGTGCCGCCTGCGCCCGTTCCCATCTCGACGGTATCGCCGATTCGGATGGGGCGTTCCAACAGCACGATGATCCCGGAGACAAAGTTGGCGACGATCTCTTGAAGACCAAAGCCGAGGCCGACGCCAAGCGCAGCGATCAACCACTGCAGCTTCGACCACTGCAAGCCGAGTATCGAGAACCCGGCGATGATGCCAACGGCAACGATAAAGTACTGGCACAAGGTGATGATGGCATAGCGGCCGCCGGCATCGAGATTCAGCCGGCTGAGCAAGGTAAACTCGAGCACGCCGGACAGGTTCTTGGCGGCCAGCCAGGTGCCGATAAGCACGAGCAATCCCAGGCCAATATCGGCGAGGGTCACGGGCACGGTTGTCTCGACACCCTCAACGAGCACGGTTTTGCTCAATGGAAGCGTTACATCGTCAAAAATGCCCAGCACGGGGAGCAAGTCACCCCAAAGCAAGCCAAAGGTCAGCACGACGCCGACAATCACACCAAAGCGAACAATCGTTCGGCCTTGTTTACCAAGCGTTCGGTAGTTGACCTCGGGCACCTCGATCTCAAAGCTATCGGTGTCCGTTTTTTCTTCTTCCTTCTGGCGTCCGCGCAACTCTTCCCGATGGCGAATGGCGGCCTGTAGACGCAAACGCCGTTCGGCAACGTAGAACCAACGCAGCAGCAGGTCCCTCAGTATCCACAGACCGACCAGGTACCAGATCGTCTTGATGAGGAGTCTATTTACCTGCACGGTCGTGTAGACGTATCCAAGCATGGAGGCGACGGCCAGCACGAGGGGAATCGCGAGCAATACGAAAAACCAAACCAGCCACAGGCGGGCCAGCCAGCTTTCGGGTTTTTTGCTGAGGATGTGCGCTGTCGCCGGGCTCGTCTTGCCAAAGCATCGCCACACAAATACGGCGATGACGAGCATGGCGACCACGAGCGCAGGCCGACCCAAGGCGGTGAGGTAGTCGGTCTCACCAAAGCTTCGGACGGTCACCAGGATGAACACAGGGGGGATAAAGCCCCAGCTCGCCCACCGAAGCTTTTTTGCCAGGTCCGCGGTGATGGATGGAGTCCAGCGAAAATGACGGTTGCCCAGTCCGTCGGCGCGTAACAGCCAGTGGTATACGCTAAAGACAAACACGTAGCCGGCCGACACCGTTAGACCCGCTGCCACGGCGATGCTAAAGGTAGAGCCGACCGGGTCCGCACGAATATGCCAGCTCGCGACGATGAGCACCAAGGGCCAGGCACTCGCGGCGGCCAAGGTGTAGAGCACGGCCTTAACCGTGTGGGTAAAGCTATCGGTTCTCACCTGTCGCGTCCGGGTCGCGAGCTGCGTCAGTTGCGTACCGGTCTGGGCACGCACATAGAAAACACCGAGCACGACCAAGATGACCAGCACTGAGATCGTCGGGTGCTCGAGAAACTCCGTGACCGAGTCCTGAAGCAGACCTGTCCATTGCGCGGGTGAGCCCAGCCAAGCAAGCGTCTGGGGCAGACCGGCCAGATCCGTGAAGGAAAACGGCGGCAGGCTTCTGATCCAGAACAGCTGCTCGTTGATGAAGCTGGCCGTTTCGTTCACCGACCCGATGAGGCGTCGCTCGGCGACATCGAGCGCGGCCAGCCGTGTCAGATAGCGCCCATATTCCTGTTGTAGCTCCGTGAGCGTCTCCAGCTGGGCGGTCAGGAGCAAACGCGTCTCGTCACGCAGCCGGTCCGCGTTGAAGGGTCTGACATCTGGGCCAATCGAGTCCAGGATGGTGTTTGTTGTCTGGTTCAAGTCGCCGAGGTCGCGGCTCTCCTCTTCTACGTCGATACGCCTATCGGTAACACGTGTGATCTCGCTCTGACGCTTGCGCGCCAAGCGGTTGTAGTCGTCCGGTGACGGTAGGCGCGCCAGCCTGCGTCGTAGCAAACGCCCAATCGCTTCGGATGCGCCGACGGCTTGGACGCGCTCCCGGGTCGTGGTCAGGTCGGTTTCCAAGTCGGCCAAGCGTCGTTCGGTGCTTCGCAGCCGTTCCGTGGTCTCGCTCTCCCGACGGGTGAGCTCTTCGAGCTCGGTGCGCAGCGTTGTGTTCTCCTCGGCGATCGCGGTGATCTGCGCAGGCAGGCTGGCCGCCGCTGCTTCGAGCGCCTCGGCATCCTCGCGGGCGACGCGTGCCTTATCCTCGCGCACTTCCTGCAAGCGGGCGTCCAGTGCCGCGAGCTGTGGCTCGAGCAGGTTGAGGTCGGCAGCGGCCGCATCGCGCTCTAAGGTGTGCAGCCGCACTAGATTGTCGTAGCTTCCAAGCCCGAGGCGAATAAAAGCGATTTCGCTTTCCTGCCGCTGTTGCCTCGCTTGCAAGAAGGTCTGCTGTGCCTGAACCAGAGCCGGTGCATCCTTTGAGGCGGTAGTCGCCTGCAATTCATCCATGGTGCGCCGTAGCTCTTTCTCGCGCTGGGCGAGTTGCTCGCTATAGGTTGTGCCGGCGCTCTTGAGTTCCGAGAGCTGCCGTTCGCGCTCATTGAGGTGTTCCCGGGCGACGGTCAGGTCGGCGCGACGCTCGTTGGCAAGCGCCTGGATTTCCTCGAGGGTCGCATTCGCCGGCACGTCCAGCCCCGCATCCGGTTCCGGCGGTGAAGCGAGTCTCTCGCTCAGCGCGGTGATGCGGTCGTTTGCGGACGCAATCTCTGCTTCCAGTGCCGCGGTTTCGGTCACCGTGGCGCCCGCGGTCTCCAGCTCGCGCAGGGCGCGGTCGTAATAATCGAGCGCGCTGACCTTGACCTCCTCCGCAAGACTGGTGTCGGCTTCCACCGAGGCTCTTTGTCCTTGAATCGTCTCGGCATTCAGCCCGGCGGATGTGACGGCGGGCAGCGCGGCGGGTGCGGCGTCGGGCAGCGCGGCGGGTGCGGCGTCGGGCTGTGCGCCCGCGCCCGATATCGCGCAAAAAAACAATAAGGACACCAGCGTGGCCCATGGTCGAACAGCATGGAATCGTTGCATTGGCTTCTTTGAGAATCCCGGGGAGACGACTAGTTTACGTGGCGAGGCAAAGGCCGAAAAGCCACTAAAGATTTCGGCTACCTCATTGGTGGCATACGCGCGGTAGAATATCGACCGCTCAGGTTTTACTGGCTCGCGGTACTTGGAGCGCGCCCTAAATACATACCGGTCGAGCACCGCAGTGGGGGTGACCACCCACGGCGTCGCCAACATTATCACTACCACGCGTGTCACCAGCTTGTCTACAAGCGACCAAGAGCCAATAGACCACAATCGCCGCGAGACACCCTAGAAGCGTGGAGCGTATGGACTTCCTGCCGGCGGCCCAACCGGTCGACAAATCCGGGATGATGCTAAAGATCGCCGCGAACACCATGACCAATAGCTGCCCATGCAGCTTCATTTCACAATGGGGCATCGGTGCCCATCGGGTGTTAGGCGGCGTTCGTCCTTGAGGCTCCGAGCAAGAACCCCGGGTCTCTACTCGCGGGGCTGGGGCTTATCTCTCTGCTGACTTCCCGGGGTTTGGGGTGTGGAAGCAACCCCCTCTTTCTGCCGCTTCTCCGGCTGGTATGCGAGGGCCGTCTGGCATGGCTCCGCGTCCTTGGTCAATTCGTCGAACACGCTTTTTGCCAGCAGCGCCACACCCCCGGTGATTACCGTGACCGCTGTCCGGGTCACATCGGCCTCGACCTGCGGGTCGAGCAGCGTTCCTTGTACGCGCGCCAGGTCGGCGAGCGACCCTTTTGTCAAGTCGATCGCCTTTGGACGCATCAATAGCACGCCGAGGTCCAGGCTTTCGTCTCTTAAGTCGATGACGCCGCTCGCCGACATGTTGACGTCCGGGGTTTCCATGGCGATGGAGCGCTCGACCGTCACCACGCCGTCCCTCACCGGTAAATGCACGACGGCGCAATGCAGCTCGGTCATACCCTGCTGCTCGTCGGGCGGTTTCAGGAATCGCAAGAACTCGGTGACCACGTCACGGGAGACTTGTTCCAGTATCGTGTTCTGCACCCGCGCATCGGCCAGCGAAAGCCGCACAGCGCCGTTCAGGTTTGCCATGAGGTTGCGCACGGAATCACCCTGGCTGGCAATGTCCGCGTGCACCTCCACTGTTCCTCCTTCAACCATTTTGACCTGGCGTAGCCTCTCCGAGACTTGGCTCATTGAGATCTGCCGGCCATCGACACGCATGGAAACCGTCGGGGGGACGCTGTTCGAGTCGACCACGAGGTCCGCGTTGAACGGCCCTTGCGCGAATTCCCCGACCGGACGCGCGCGCAGGTGGCCGTCCTTCAAGTCGATATCGACGCTAAGATTCTCAAAGCTGAATCGACGGACGGCGATCTGCTGCGCGGCAACGCTTATCTGAGCATCAATATGCTGAAGTGCGTCGAAGCGGACCGGTGCGGCAGAAAACAGCCGGTCGCTCGGTTCCTCGGTGTCGGCTAAGAACTGGTTTAGGTCCAGTCGGGAGAAACGCAGCTCGCCGGAAATCGCGACACGCGGACCCCCGCGCCCCCACGCCAAGGAACCGCTAACGTCGGTGCCTGCAAGGGTCCCACGAAGCTCGCTAATACGTTCTTGTTTTTTATTGCGGTGTAGCTTGGCTGACGCCTCCACGGGCCCGATGGCAGGAAGCTCGTGCCCGCCAAGCCTGGCAATGATCGCCAGGCTGTCGGCGCTCACACCGACATCGAGCATCACGCCGTCCAGGGCAAGCAGGTCGGCGATCGTACCACCGATGCGTATAGTGCCACCGCTCACGTCGGCCTTTGTCTCGAGACCCTCGAGTCGGACGATTCCACCGGTTTCGCTAATGCTCGCACGGCCGGTTAGCGGGCCGGCCGGTGGCAAATCCAGGCCCAGCACCTCGTCGATCTCCTGGGTCGACGCGGCCTCTAGGGTCACGTCCATGTGCAGCCCGGTCCCATCCAATGGCCGATCGATAGCGCCAATCATATTTGCTAACGCGCCAAAGGCCTTGAGCCGCAGGTTGAACTCTAAGGGTTCGTTGCGCATGAGCGTAAGCCATCGTCCAAAGTTGCCGGCCACCTTGACCGGACGGTCTTTGTAGCTGGCTTTGACGTCGATGCGAAGCCGGTCGCCGGCAAAGGTCTCTCTGAGCGAGAGCGCCTCGACCGGAAGCTCGATCACTTTAGCGCTCGGACCGTCCCGCAAGGTTAGCGTGGCATTTCGGACCAAGACTCTCGAAAGGGTGACATGAACAGGGTCATCGTCTGCTCGCTGCGTTGCGGTCGGCGTCGCCTCGGATGTCCTAAGAAAGTCCCAATTGACGCGGCCGTCGGTGTCGCTTTCGAGCAATATCTCGGGCGTTTCCAACACCAGCCGTCTAACCCAGAATCGCCCGATAAGAAGCGCTAAAGGGCTGAGCTCGAGCTCGATGCGTTTCGCGGTGAGCATCTCCGGCCGCGACCCCCAGGGCGCGTTGGCGAGACGCACCTGCTCGGCGATGATGCGGGGAATTGGGAAACCGTCCAGCCGCATCGGACCGTCGATGAGGAGTTCTCGACCGGTCGCCTCTTGAACCAGCTCGTTGATAGCCGCGCTGTATTCGGCGGCATCGAACTGTCGCAGGTAGAGCACGGCGGCAACGAGCAGGATGAGTATGACGCCGAGCGCTATCGCGCCAACTCTTACCGCAATTCGCATATTCGTCTAAGACCAAGCATTCTCGTGTGTCCCCCGGAATCACACTCGCTGTTATGAAGGCTCCTTCAGCCGGCTGGGATGGTGACCAAGGGCAGACCTTCCTTGCCGCCGGTCTCGGTCAACGCGGCTGGCCGTGCTGGGTACGGTCGTCGTCTTGTTCATGCGCGATTTTGACAACAACGTTCATATACAGATCGGAATCGTGCTGTTGATCTTCACACCGGTCTTTATGTCGTCACGCAGTGGGGAGCAGCGCCGGACCCACCGGATACTAGCGTCAGGCGCTTTTCTCTGTGGGCGTGCTCGCATCGATAGCCTCACCGTCGGCGCCGTACAGGTTGCTTTGTTGATAGCGCTCTCTTGCATGGCGCACCAAAACGGCGAGCACCGCCGCCACCGGGAGCGCCAGCAGAATACCCAAGAACCCGAACAACTGTCCCCCGGCAAGTACCGCGAAGATCACAGTCACCGGGTGCAGTCCGATCCGGTCGCCGACAAGCCAAGGCGTGAGCAACATCCCTTCCAACATCTGACCGATGCCAAATATCGCGAACACCCAGACGAGCTGCAGAACATCTTGACTTTGAATCAATACCGCGGCGCTTGCCGCGATGATCCCTACGATCACACCCAGGTAGGGCACGAAGCTGACCAGCCCGGCGAGCAGACCGACGAACAGCGCCGACTGGAGACCGGCGATCCACAGACCAAGACTATAAAAGCCACCGAGGCACAGCATGACCATCAACTGTCCGCGGAAGAACGCCGCCAAGACTTCATCGGATTCGCGTGTGAGTAAGCTGACGGTGGGCTCGATATGCCGCGGCAATAGGTCGTGGATGCCACCGACAAAGTTGTCCCAGTCGCGCAACATGTAAAAGGTGACGACGGGTATAAGAACGAGGCTTGCAAGCCACCCCGCGAAGGCAAGACCCGATTGAGTAACGTACTTGACCACATTGACCACAAAGCCGCCGGCCTCCTGCCAGTGCTCGCCCAAAGCCGCCTTGATGCCCTCGACGTCGGGCTCGGAGAGCTCGACGCCAAACGTGGCCTTCAACCAGGGGAGCAGGGGGTCCTTTACCCAATCGAGGAAGGTGGGCAGGGCGCGGGACAAAGACTCGGCCTGCGCCTGGACGGCGGGCAGGAGAAGCAGCAACAGCAGCACGGTGACCAGACCGAACGCAACCACCACCGTTACCGTTGCGAGTGTACGTGTCAAACGCCATCTGGCCAGGCGGTCTACCAGCGGGTCGCTTAAATAGGCGAGAAGACAGGCAAAGAGAAAGGGCCACAGGATCGGGGCAAGCTGGTAGAGCAACCAGCCGCCCAGCACCAGGCTGGCAACCGCGAGCCATTTTTGCGAATCGGTGAGCATTTGATGTGAGTGTAGGACCGGGCCGGTATCGAAGAGTCTAGTTCAACAGACGGTATGCTGGCGACGCATGGGCGCGTCGCACGTCCGGCTTTCGCGCCGCTTGGGGTCGCCGCTTGGAGGTTCGGCCGTGGTCACGGCCGGCGAGAGCTTACTTGAAGAACAGCGGTACGTAGGCCTCCAGGGTACGCTCGCGCCAGAAACGTCCGTTGATGAGCGTCGCGAGCTCTTCGGCCACACCGCGTGTCATGCCCTGAAATGTAATCTGCGCCGTTGCCCGGTCGCCCGGTGATAGCTTGACTTGGATGTCGAACTCCAGGTCGGAAAGCGCATCCTCGATGTCTTCTGCGGTGATATCCGGCGGCAGGTTGCCGACCAGGATGTGCATGCGCTCGGTATCGGTCATCTTCTCCATCCACGGCTGTGTGCTTTGGGCAGAGTATCGCATACGGCGCGCCAGCAGGCACATCCCGGCTACCGCTTGGCCATGCGTTTTGTGCGAGCCCCTTGTTGTGTTGTAATTTATGCTCCCCGGATCGGAGCGTGTAGATGGCCATCACCGGTTGGTTCAAGCGACGGCTTGCCGAGTGGCAACAGAAGTCCCGGGAGCGGGCCCAGATCGACCGCGGTCTGGAGGAGATCATCGATGCTGTCGACCCGAGGCTACGCTCGCTCTCGGGCTACAAGCGGCGGCTCGAGCCGGCGGCGCTGCGGGCGTATGAATATGCCCTACAGTGCGCCGCGGACATCCCCGCTCCTATCGAAGTGACCCGCGACCGCTGGGCGCGTGACCCGAATTTACGCGCCTACTTTGCAAGCGTGGATTCCATGCAAGAGGTGTTTGACGGGAGCCAGTCACTCCGCCGCTTCTTGTCCAGCACGGAGGCTATGAACGCCGAACGAATCTTCGTTGGGCTGGGTATGCGCTTGGATGAGCGCAAACGTTTGGGCCACGCGCTCCATGGCGAGACCGTTCAAAGCGACGTGGAGCAGACCACGGTCAGCTTCAACGACCACAACGTGGCGCTCGTCGCGACCAGCGAAGAAGAGCTTCGGCATCAAGCCGTGCGCCGTATCCTCGAAGAGCTCGCCACCCGGGCGATGCAGCAGATCATGGGTAAGCGTTTGCGTAGGGATAGTCTTGCTGAGGAAAGCGCGGTTATGCGCTGGAAGCTAAAGATATACGAGCGTGGCGCGCAAGGGCTTGGGACCTTGTCTCATGACCAGGAAGTCTACGAGCGGCATGCGGAAGACCTGCGCCAACGTCTGGACGAGACCCAGTCCGACCTGCAGAGCCTGCTCGAGGGGGCAGGTACCATCGAGGACTTCATGCGTCTGACCATCGAGGTCTTCGACACCGCGTCCGGCTACATCATCTTCGACCCATTCAGCTTGCTCGTCGACAATATGAATGTGATGCGCAAAGAAGGGGACAAAGACGCCAAAGAGTTGGCCTTGACCCGGGTGCGTATCGGCAGACGACGACCACGGGTCGTGCAGATGTTGTCGCTCTCACGGGATTATGTCCGCTTTGACAGCCGCGCCGCGATCCGCAAGGCGGCGCGCGCTCTGGGCGTGTAAGCATGCCTCATCCGTTTGCCGCGCTGTCGCGTGCATGTCCGCTCCCAGCCGCCGCCTTCGGTTCGGGATGGACTTCAGCCAGGTTTGTAGGCAATACACTCGATCTCCACCCGTACATCGACCAGGAACTCGGCAACCAGCGCCGAGCGTGCCGGTGGACCTTCGGGGAAGAACTCGCCATAGACCTTGTTGAAGCCTGGAAAGTCGTCCCGGCTGCGTAGCCACACCATCGACTTGACGACGTCGCTGAGCTCACAGCCGGCTTCGTGGAGCGTTCTCTCGATCAGCATCAGGGTGGCGCGTGTTTGTTCCTCTATGGAGCCATCGGTCATCGGCACGCCATCGCGCATCGGTACTTGACCGGTGAGATAAACCATGTCGCCGGCGCGTACCGCCTTGGAGAGCGAGAGCGTGCGTCCATTGATGACCAGCGGGCCACCGATGATTTCTTTTGCTTTGGATACCATGGTCATCCCTCAAGGCTAAGGCTGCGGCAGTCTAGCCCGCTAGCGTCACCGAGGCACAATGGATTTGCCCGCGCCATCGTGTCTACGCCACCCGCCGACCCCCACTGGCACTTCGAGCGCCACGCAGCGCACGGCTATGAATGCCTTCTGGCCTTACTGCGCCCGTCGCACGTATCATCGCACCCAGCGACCCTCGTGCACGAGCGGCCCCCGGGTGGCAACGTGATTTTTCGGACCCGTGGTTACGAGCCTTTCTGTTGAATGTGTCGAGCGGTCAATGACATGACGCACAGCATAGACCGTCTCTTTCCCCTGGCATCGAGGTGCCATTCGCCGTGAGCGTGGCGAGCCGGTTGAAGAGCCTGAGCGTGTCTTTGCTCGCGCTCGCCTTGGGGTTCGCATTCATCTACTGGGTCGTGCCGGCATCGCGCATCGGCGGCGTAGCCGACGCCGAGAGAAGCTACGTCGATATGCACGTGCATGTGGGCTGTGTAGGCGCAGGCGGCAGCGGGTGTTTTTTGTCGCCCAGCCTGAAGGACAACTTCAGGTTCAACTTTTACTTGCTTGCATTCGACGTGACGGCGGACGAGCTCGAACGCGAAGGCGATGCCATTGTTCTGGCCAAGCTCAGCCAAAAGATCGCGGCCTCGAGCTTGGTCGGAAAAGCGGTCGTGCTGGCCATGGATGGTGCGGTTAGCGACGGCGAGCTCGACCTGGATAGAACACAGTTTTATGTACCCAATGAGTTTCTGGCACGCGAGCTCGACCGTTACGACAACCTGGTGTTTGGTGCGAGCGTCAACCCCTACCGCAGCGACGCGCTAGAGCGGCTCGAGCGCGCGAAGGCCGCGGGTGCGGTGTTGGTCAAATGGATTCCGGCCATCATGGGGGTCGACCCCGCCGACAACGCGCTGATTCCGTTTTACGACAAGCTGGTCGAGCTGGAGCTGCCGCTGTTGACCCATGCGGGACAAGAGCGGTCATTCGCCTACGCCGATGACAAGCTTGGCGACCCGCTGCGTTTGGTGCTGCCGCTCGAGCGCGGCGTCACCGTGATTGCGGCCCATATAGCGACCACGGGACAGAGCGAAGGGGAGGACAACTTTCAACGCATCCTGCCCATGTTCCAGAAGTATCCAAACCTGTACGCGGACATCTCCAGTCTGACGCAGGTCAACAAGCTGGGTTTCTTGAGCGAGGCTTTGCAAAAGCCGGTGTTGGTGGAGCGGCTTCTCTATGGCAGCGACTATCCGCTCCAGTTCTTCCCTCTGGTGTCGCCGTGGTTCCAGCTTCCCGAGGTTCCCTTGGAAACGCTAAAGGGGATACAGGCGCTGGATAATCTGTGGGACCGGGATGTGACTCTAAAGAAAGCGATGGGTGTCCCCGATGCCGTGTTCGAGCGAAGCGCCGAGCTACTCGGCCTCTAATGGGCACGGCGCATAAACAGCACCCGCGGGATGACCAGCAGCGCCGAGACCATCAAGCCCCAGAACACGTTTGTGTACCCGATCATATAGGCCTGAAGTTGTGATTTCGCCGTCGATGGCCGCGAGTCCTTGCAATTCGTAGAGGTCCCACACGTCGGCGTATTCACCGTGCGCCAAGGCCTCGTTGCCCGGTACGACATGGGCCGCCAGCTCTTCGTGGTTGACCTGCACCGAGCGGGTGAGCACCGTGACCGACAGCGCCACCCTCATGCAACGGCTTTCGCTGTGGCATCGTAGAGTCCTTGACCTTACGTTACGCTCCCGCGCCTCGCCGGCCATGGAAAAGACGTGCGGAGAACACTGTCTTCCGCGGGCAAGCAGATGCTTTGCCGTGCCTGGCATCTTGCGCTGCGGTGCCGAGCGGAGCGGTGCCGGGTTGGATGTGCTGTGGAATGATGTGCGGTGGTCTATGGTAAGAGTTTGGTGGCGGGCTTCGCGAGGGAACCAAAGATGCGACGTGCTTATACATTCGATGAGGTGGCGTTGGTGCCGCAGTTCAATAACGTCCCGTCAAGAACCGTGCCCAGCTTACAAACCTGGCTTACCCGCAACATAAAGACCGACATCCCGCTGGTTGCGGCCAACATGGATACCGTGGTGGGTCCGGAGCTGGCGCAGGTGCTGATCGAGAACGGCAGCTTGCCTATATACCACCGTTTCTCTGACTTCAAAACGCAGAAGGCGTGGGTCCACCGGTTTCGCGACAGCACCTTTATCTCTGCGGGCATTCAACAGCTAGACAGTATCCGTGAGCTGTTGGACTTCGGTGCGGTTGGCGTGTGCGTGGATGTGGCGCATGGTCACTCGGACCGAATGATTCGTTTTGTCGAAGAGCTAAAAGCCTCGCATCCGGACAAGGAAATCATTGCGGGCAACGTGTGCACGCCCATGGCCTATCATGACCTCGTCAACGCCGGCGCCGATGCGGTCAAGGTGGGCATCGGCCCGGGTGCCGCGTGTACGACGCGCTTTGTCACCGGTTTTGGCGTACCACAGTTCACGGCGATCCAGGAGTGCTCGCACGTGGCAGAGAAGCTGCGGGTCCCGCTGATCGCCGATGGCGGCATCAAGGGCAGTCGCGAATGCACGCTGGCGCTTGCCGCGGGTGCAAGCACGGTGATGATCGGGAAGCTGTTTGCAGTCACACACGAAAGCCCCGCACAAAAGCGACCGCTAAAGGGCTGCGAGCACGCGCTGGAAGCAAAGTACCGCGGACAAGCCAGCGAAGATTTCCAGACCGACTTCTATGGCGGTCTCAAACAAAAGACCGTCGCAGAGGGTATCGATTTCTGGGCACCGGTAAGCGGTAGCGCGCAGCAGGTGATCGACTCGCTGCTCGGGGGGCTGCGTAGCGGCATGACCTACGGTGGTGCGAAAAACGTAAAAGAGCTACAGCGCAAAGCGGAATTCGTCGAGGTTGGTCTACCCTACATCGACGAGGGATCTAGACCCTAGCCGCACACAATTTACGGGGACGGTTTACTTAATTGCCTCTAGTGCAGCTTGTGTGCGTCCGAGCAGCCGTTCAAGAAATTAGTAAACTGTCCCCGAAATTTCCAAGAAATTAGTAAACTGTCCCCGAAATTTCTGTCCCCGAAATTTATTCGGCGAGCGCTGCGAGTCGGCGCAGCTCGTCCAACAGCTGCTTCGCGGTGTGATCGCGCGGGTCCAAAAGAAGCAGCGATTCGGCGTAGGGAATGGCCGCGGCGTACTCGGCGCCCTCCGCGTGGATGGTAGCAAGCGCGCGCAAAAGGGCACGGTCGTTGGGGTGTCGCTCGAGACCCTCGGCAAGCAGCTCGAGCGCCTGCGCGCGTTGGCCGCTGGAATTGAGGAAGATGCCGAGCACGTATAGATAACGCGCGTCCTCGGGGTCCAAGCGTGCCGCTTTGGCCAGGTGCTCACCCGCACTCGGGTAATCCTTGAGCCGGATCAAGGCGAGCCCAAGCGCGTGTTGTACCGCCGCGTTCCGCGGCGCGATGGCGGCGGCCTCGCGTAGCGTTGCCGCGCTATCGATATCTTTTCCTTGCGCGCGCTGTAGGTCGGCGTAGTTGATAAGCGCGGGCACATACTCGGGGTCGAGGCGCAAAGCCGTCTGGAAGGCGGATGTCGCGCTTGCAAAGTCCCCACTTTCGCCAAAGAAGGTCCCTAGATTGGCGTGGGTCTCGGGTCGCTCGGCGTTGATGAGCTCGGCGGCGACATACTCTTCTTGCGCCGCGGTCAGAACGCCGCGCTGAGATTCGGGTAGCCGGGCGACCGGGACCGCGGCGAGCAGCCCGGCAGCGCGGACCCGCACCGCCTTCACGGGGTCCTCCAACAGCGGTGCCGCAAAACGGTAGCGTTCCAGTGGTGGCCAGGCCTGCAACGCGTCCAGCGCACCCAAACGCACCAGCGGCTCCGCGTCATCGAGACCTTGGCCAACCGCGCGCAACGTCGTTGGGGATGGGTAGCCCGCAAGCAGACCAAACGCGCTTGCGCGTACGATGGCGGGACGGTCATGGTCCAATGCAATGCGCACGAGCGCACGGTCGGCACCGGGCTCAGCCCGTCGCCCCGAATCGAGCGCCTCCCCGTAATGCGCCGGCGGCGCATGCGCATACCATTGCCGTACGCTGTCGTGGGCCCACTGAGCGCTGCGCTCCGTGTGACATTGATTACACGCATTCGACACACCAAGACGCACACTCAGGTCGGGCCGCGGAATCCGTATGCTATGGTCACGCCGCGCGTCTATCACCATGTACAAACGCGACGGCATGTGACAATTGGCACATGCGCTCCCGGTCGTGTGCGCGGGATGGTGATGGTGTGCGGGAGTGTCATAAACACCGGCGTCATGGCAACGCGTGCACAAGCGGTTGCCCTTGGCAAGCAGCTCGAGCGAGTGTGGGTCGTGGCAATCGCTGCAGACCACCCCGGCGCCGTGCATCTTGCTTTGCACAAAGGATCCATACACGTAGACCTCGTCGAGGATCTGGCCGTCCGGCTGATACAGGGGCTCGCTGATGAGCGCCGGGACATGCGTGTCCAAGAAGACGCCTTGGCCCGGGTCGCTCTCGGCAATTTCTCTGCGCCGCGAGTGACAGGGCGCGCAGACCTCGAGCTGCTGCGTAGCCACTCCCGTGTGCTCGAGCGTGGCGAGCGGTGCCTGCGGCGCTTTGACCCAGCGGCGCATCGGGTCGACGAGGGTGGTGCTGAGCCCCTTGCGTTGGTCGCTCGCGCCCGGCGTCTGTGTTGCCCATTCGAGATGGGCCGAGCCAGGCCCGTGGCAGGCCTCGCAGCCCACGTCGATATCCGACCAAGACGTCGCGTAGCTGTTCGATTCAAGGTCGTAGTTGCGTCGAAGATTTGTCGAATGACACCGGGCGCACATGAAATTCCAGTTCTGGGAGCGTTTTGTCCAATGCAGCTCGTCGGTGGGCGCGATGTGCTGTCCCTGATAGATGTGGAACCAACGCTGGCCGCCCTCGTTGGCGCTGCGCGTGTCCCAGGCGAGCGGCAGGCTCTGATAGTGACCATCGGGGAAGCGCACCAAATACTGTTGTAGCGGGTAGATGCCGAAGGTGTACGCGACCTCGTACTCTTTGAGCGCACCGTCGGGTCCGTCGGTCGACACAAGGAAGCGGCCGTCGCGATACGAGAAGCTGGTGGTGACGCCGTGGTGCGTTGTCGTCGCGTTGGCAAAATCGCCCAATACCGTCTCGGTGGTGGCTTCCTGCATCGCGAGATCGTGGTGTGAACCGCGCCAGGCGTTCCAGGCGTCCTCATGACACCCGGCGCATGTCGCATTACTTACATACACGGGCTGTTGCCGGTCTGCCAGGGTATCGGCAGCGGCGTACGCGGTTGAATTTACGGCGAACGCGAGGAGGAGCGCGACCGCACGTCGCGGGTGCCGGCTTGACATGCGAACAGTTTACAGAAGCGCGGCTTCTATGCGCCATCGCACGCATTTGTGCGTGCTCCCGTGCTTGTGCTCCAATTGCGGGGGTGTTGTGAATCGGGCCGGTGCACTGTATAAGGCCCATCCCGGGTTCGAAAAGGAGTGACCATGAAGCGTTTGATGGTTCTTGGCGGTGTCATAGGGACGGTGCTGCTTTTTGGCTGTGAGTACTCGCCCAACCGGGCGCCACTCGAGGCAAAGATTCAAGAAGCAGAAGCGGGCGTGTTCGGAACCTGTTTGGATGAATCCTACCGCGCCGGCCTGGAGCTAGAGAAAGCGCGGTTTTATCTGAAGCGACTCCAAGACGGCAGCCCCAGCGACAGCGACCTGGCCGACGGTCTGGCAGCGGCGGACCGCGCCATGGAGATGCGCCAGAAGGCGGAACAAGCGTGTATTCGTGAGCAGGCCTCGGTGGCCGCCGCCGTCTCCAAGGCCAACCAAGTCGAGTTCGAGCTTGCGGCGCTCAGCGAGCGTTTGGCGGTTCTGGAGGCGGGAGAGCAGCAATTGCGCGAAGAGATCTTGATCGGCGTGACCTTCGAGACCGGCTCGGCCAATCTCACGCCGGAGGCGCGCGCGGTGCTCGACGTGCAGGCCAACAGGCTCGTGCGCCAAGGGTCTTTGGTAGAAGTGGCGGGGTACGCCTCCACCACGGGTAGCCCGGCAAATAACCTCGTGCTATCACAGCAGCGTGCGGAGTCGGTCCGTGCGTATTTGATCGACCGTGGCGTGGACAAAGCGCGTGTTGTCGCGAAAGGGTATGGCGAGGCGGACCCGATCGCGTCAAACGCGACCGAAGGCGGCCGACGCGCCAACCAGCGTATCGAGCTTCATTATCTCGAGTGAGCATCGGCCACTGTGTGGCCATCGGGGCCCACCATCGAGCAGAAGACGTAAAGGAGGGCAAGATGTTTGAACGAATGACTACATGTGCAGGGGCAGGGCTTGTTTTGGCGCTGTCACTTGGATTGGGCTCGGCGCCCGTTGCCTATGCCCAGCTGTTTGCGTACCCGACCAAAGGTCAGGACCAGGCGCAGCAGCAAAAGGATGAGCTCGAGTGCAATCAATGGGCCCAGGGGCAGAGCGGGTTTGACCCCAATCGCCCGCCGTCGCAAGTGCAGGTACAGGGGTCGGCACCGCCATCGCAATGCTATTCGAGCGCTGGCACCGGGCGTGGTGCGGCCAGAGGCGCGGCGCTTGGTGCGGTCGGCGGGGCCATCGGGGGTAATGCGGGCAGAGGCGCCGCGATTGGCGCCGGCGTCGGTGCGCTTGGCGGAACCATGCGGCGTAACAACGCTCGGCGTGAGTGCGAGGATTGGGAGCGCCAGCAGGCCCAGCAGCAGCAGAACGCACAGGCGCAGGCCAACGCGCAGTGGGAGCAGGGGCGAGCGACATTCGACCGTGCCTGGTCCGCCTGCATGGAAGGGCGCGGCTACCGTGTGCAATGAGCACCAGGAGGACAAAGCGATGAGGACCGAAACAAAAAAATACCTGTCTTCGCTCGCCGTGGGTCTTGCGATGGCGTGCTCGTCGGCGGTGGCAGCCGAGACGCTGACCTACAGTGGCACGGGAACCTATGTGGTGACGCGGGTATTGCTGCCGCTGGCAAATGGCGGCGCTGCGATACAGCAGGTGAACGACGTCGTGGCGACCATCGAGCCGAGCGACACCGGGTTTATCTACGGCGATTGCGCGGGTCTCGGCTATCTGAGCCCGGAGGAAGAATTTAGCGTGGACGTGTACTGCACCTTTGCCGAGAACGGCGAGGACCGTTTCGACTTGAAGGGTCACGGCAGCCACGGTGAGGGCAAGGTCGAGATCCTCGGCGGGAGCGGTAAGTGGACCGGGGCAACCGGGACCGGCACGCTAAAACGCAGGTTCGCCGAGGGCAACCGTGGCACATACGAGTACGAGTTCAAGATAACCACGCCATAGGCGAAATGGCCCACAGCCTTTCGGGCATGCCATCCGCGTTTTCTCCAGCCCGTACCGTGTCAGTGTCCAGTCATAGCGGACATGCGCGCCCCGTCGCCATGCGCGAGCCCGGGCGCGATGATCGGGCTGCAGCTTCGCTGGAGAACGTGCGCGACCCGCTTGGCAAAGCGCCCATGCAAGGCGACTTTCCGAGCGTGATGGAGCAAAACACCGCCAAACTTGCCGTCGCTTTTTGAATCGCTTGCCAAACGCAGCGCGTCGTTCTCTACTAGCGTCATTCGGGTTCCCGCCAAGGAGGTCCACGTCATGCTCGAAAAGGAAGCATTTATCGAACAATGTCGCGATGCGCTCCACGACTCGGATGCACAAGCGGCGGTGCACGCGCTGGTGCGGCGCACCGTCAGCGACCCGGCAGGTGTGGTCCGGCTCTTTGGCGAGCCAACGCAGTCCGGTGTGCA
>CAJHYW010000010.1_pt1 | contig 17143 bp, 17 predicted proteins | sample 9198811 | NCBI WGS metagenome assembly CAJHYW01 (sample SAMEA7708378, study PRJEB35096) | sediment metagenome | biome: marine neritic benthic zone biome [ENVO:01000025]; feature: sediment [ENVO:00002007]; material: shallow marine sediment [ENVO:03000034] sea grass bed [ENVO_01000059] ...
ACGCGCCGGCGGCGGGTGTAGTCAATCTCACGGCCGCGGTTGACTTCGACGGCAGTGGCACCCTCAGCATCAGCGGCGATATGTTCTCTTACGAACGTAACACCTCTCCCGAAGCTCCGTTTGCCTCGGAGGCTACCCTCAGCCTGCCCGCGGCCGGGCTCGTCGATGGAGATGGCGTGTGTTACCACAGCACCGCTGGGACCTGTAACGTCAACGACGGCGACAGCGGCGAGTCCTACCCCATCCCAAACATTGCGGGCACCACGCTGCGCTTTGGGCGGCTCGTCGTTGACAACGGTTTCGGTTCCGAAGTCGCCGACTTGAGGGTGCCCGCGCGCGCCGAGTACTTCGACGGGGTAGCGCTCATTGCGAATACCGACGACGGCTGCACGGGTCTCAATCTCGCCAACCATATCGATCTCACCAATCCCCCCAGCGGAACCCAAAACGGCGACCAGCCAATGACTATCGGCGCCAGTACAACCAGCGTGAGTTCGGGCGACCCGCTATTCTTGATGGGCGAGAGCGCGTTCGTTTTCACGCCACCGGGCCCAGGCAACACGGGATTCGTCGACATCGAAGGTGACCTGTCGAGCGCGGCTATGGACTGGCTAATGTTCGACTGGGACGGCGACGGGAACCACGATAATCATCCGAGCGCCCGTGCGAGTTTCGGGATCTTCCAAGGGGCACGCCAGATCATTTACGTGCGCGAACCATGGAATTAGACCTGTTTTCGAGCCCCATTAGGTGTCTTGACACCGCCCCGTTAGCAGTCATTCGAGCTTTAATAACGGATGACTAGGAAGATGTTATGAGGTCGATTCTAAAGCTCTTGGAAAATCGGGCCGATAAGAAGACTGTGAGCCGCGTTTTCATCGGGTCGAGCGAGTCGTGGAGCCCTTCTGAAACGCGGGGCTACGTAGCGCTTGGCCGGGGGACCAGTGGTACGAAAAGCCGCGGCGATCGATTGCAAACCGCGATGGGTGAGACTCGACCTGGCATGCGTCCCGTGCTGGCCTCTCGACCTGCGCTTCGCCGCGGATTTGATGTGCGAACTGCCCGAAACGCGGTTGCTCAGGGCGTTGGGCGCACATATGAACTAAAAGGATGAAACAGGCTTTGTTGCGTCTATTTAAAGGAGGGTCGCGCCATAACGCCTTGGTGAGCGTGTGCGCAAGCGCACACGGTATCGCCGTGGCGGAGGTGCGACGCGATGACGGTGTGCCCCCGACCCTCGCGCTTTGCGATTTTGCAGAAACCACGGGTGTGGAAGAGCGGCAGCCGGCGCTGCATAAGCTCGTCAAGAGGCATGATCTCGGTCGCTTCCCCTGCGTCAGCTCGATGGACCTCGGCGATTACAGACTACTGTCCGTAGAACCCCCCGATGTCCAGCCGACAGAGTTGAACGCGGCCCTTCGCTGGCGAGTCAAAGACCTGATCGATTTCAGCATCGACGACGCTGTGATCGACGCATTCCAAGTTTCTAATGAGCTCGCGCCACGACGCAACCCTGTCATGTACGCGGTGGTGGCACGTGGTGGCGTGGTTAAGCAACGGGTCGACGAGCTATTGGGTGCAAATCTGAAGCTCTCCGCCATTGATATCCCAGAGCTTGCGATGCGTAACATCGCTGCACTATTGCCAGAAGACGTTGGGGGGCTTGTCCTTGTCTACCTCACCGCTGATGGAGGTCTGATTACTGTCACCCGCCAGTCGCAGCTTTTTCTGTCGCGACTGCTCGGCACCGGTAATGGCTCGGTGAACCCCGGTGGGGAGTTAGACGTGGCAGAAACCGCCACAAAACAATGGCTGGACGGTATCGTTATCGAGATCCAGCGGTCGATGGACTATTACGAGAGCCACTTTTCGCAACCGCCGGTATCGAGTCTTGTGGTTGCGCCGCTGGAGCGCCCGATACCGGGCGTAGCCGAGTACATCTCGCAACAGCTCAACGTGCCCACTAGGGTTCTGGATCTCAACGGCCTTATCGACAGTCCGCAACCCTTGAGCGAAGAGCTGCAGTCACAGTGCCTTCTTGCCATCGGCACGGCTCTGCGGGTAGAGGAGCAGACGGCGTGATACATCAGCAGATCAACCTCTACCAAACGGGCTTTCGTCGGCAGCGCATTGTGTTCTCTGGGATGGCGATGTTACAGGTCGCCGGCATCGTGCTCGGCGGACTGCTCGCCATCTATGGCTATGCGAGCTGGCAAGTACACGGACTCAATCTCGAGCGCTCCACCCTCGACGACCAACGTGACGCGATAACCAAAACGGTCGAGCAGCTGAGCCAAAAGTATCCGGCAAAGAAGAAAAGCAAGCTTCTCGAGCAGGAAATCACTCGGCTTACCGCGGAGCGTGACCAAAGCAGACGACTCATCGATATTCTCGCCGGCCGTACGTTGGGAGACACCAAAGGATTTGGCGACCATCTAGAGGCACTTGCACGTCGCCACGTGAGTGGCACATGGCTCACTGAAGTGACTATCGGGGAAGGTGGAGAGGTCGTAGATCTACTCGGCACAGCGTTGTCTCCGGACCTGGTGCCCTTGTACATCCAACGGCTTTCTGATGAATCGATATTCCATGGCCTCGCGTTCAACATGATGACGTTGGAGCAGGCGAGCGAAGATCCCTCGCAAGTGGATTTCACGTTGCGCACCAAGGTTCCGGAGGACTAGACGCGCCCAATGGAACACATACGCACATTGATGGCTCGCGTGGACGCCCGAAATCTCAGAGAACGGGCATTAATCGTCCTCACGCTATTGTGCCTGACGTTGGTCGTTTGGGACCAGCTGTTGATGCAACCTTTGAATGCAGAGCACGCGAGACTCGCGAACGAGGTCGACAAAACGCGCCAGGAAATTGTCGCGCTGCATTTGCATGTAGAGACGATCGTTGCAGCCCACGCTACCGACCCGGACAAAGAAAATCGCCTATTGGCAGCACGCTTACGCGAAGAGGTCGAACGCAACAAAGACGAACTTCGTTCATCCACCGCCCATTTGATTGCCCCCGATGGCATGGCCCACGTGCTCGAGACGGTGTTACAAAAGATTGTTGGTCTCAAGTTTGTCCGTTTCGAAGGACTCGGCGTCGAGTCCGTTTTCGAGGGGGCTTTGAAATTGGTCGACGACTCGGGCCAAACGAGTGCGTCCAAGGACTTCGATCTTCCCACGGCCTATAAGCACGGACTACGTATCGAGTTCCAGGGCGGTTACCTGGATACCTTGCGATACCTACGCGAGCTCGAGTCCCTCCCGTGGGCTTTCTTGTGGGGCAGCGTCGGCATCAAGGTTGAAGAGTATCCCAACTCCGCGGCTACGGTGACAGTGTATACGCTCAGTCTCGACAAGGATTGGATAGGGGTGTAAATGCCAATGAGATATCTGATTCCAATAGCGTTTCTGATCTTGCCGTGTTTCCCGGGGCTGGCCGCTCCCCTTCCAGACCCGACACGGCCAGCGGACTATGCGCCCAGCCGTCCGGTCGATTCACCCGCAGCTAAAGAAATGGAATGGAAGGTCAATGGGATAACCATTTCTCCGCGGGGAAATAGTGCCATCGTCAATGGCCAAGTCGTCACCGCCGGGGACCAAATCGCGTCAGCCACAGTGCTCGAGATCTTGCCGACCGGGGTAGTGCTCGACTTCGAGGGTCGCCGCGTGACGGTTGGGTTTCTACCGCAAACCGTCAAATCGGTGACCTCACGAAGAATACTCAAAGATAGCATCGAATGGAGCGGCATTTGAACAAGACAACAAACTGCCTGCTCGCCATTGCGATTGTGTTCGCGCTTAACGCGTGTGGGGCAATGACCCCGCGTGAAGGCACTCTGGACCTCGTGGAGGAGGCTGTGTCCGAGGCGATCCGCATCAACTCCGAGCAAGCCCCGCTCCCCGAGTCAGTCGCGGAGGCCCTGCTGCCTTCAATGGACCTCTACACGGTGCCGGCTCCCGTGCTCGATGACGAGGAACGTTTTGATGTCGCGGTAAACCAGGTGCCGGCGCGGCAGTTTTTTATGAGCCTGGTAGAAGGTACCCGCTACAACATGGTCATTCACCCGGCAGTGGAGGGCATGATATCGCTAAACCTCAAGGACGTTTCCATTGCCGAGGTAATGGAAGCGGTCGGCGATGTCTACGGCTACGAGATCGTCGGCACTTCGTATGGCTTTCAGGTGTTACCGGGTAGGCTTAAAGCACGAATCTACCAGATCGACTTTCTCAATGTGGTGCGTTCCGGAAGATCCGCGAGCTTTGTCAGCGCTGGCACCTTGACCGCGGTTGACGGAATGGGGGACACCTCCATCGATGGCGGCACCGTCACCGCGTTTGGCGGTGCTCAGAATAGACAAGTCCTGGGCACCCAAATCGACACGCTGTCGCCAGAAACCAGCTTCTGGGGAGAGCTGTACACGTCGCTTGTTGCGATCGTTGGTCCGGGGGACGGTCGCAGTGTCGTGGTCAATCCACAGTCGGGTGCCGTCGTGGTGCGTGCCCTGCCGAGCGAGCTGCGTGAAGTCGAGACCTTCCTCCGTGCCACCCAGCTGATGGTTCAACGCCAAGTGATCCTGGAAGCCAAGATTCTCGAGATCGACCTCAGCGAAGAATTTCAAGCCGGCATCAATTGGGCCGCACTGGTCGACAACAGTGCGCTCATCAGCCAGACCGGCGGAGGCACTATATTTCCCGATGGCGTCAGTGACATTGGCGGTGAAACCGGAAACCTAGACCCTGGAGATCTCGACCCCATAAAGAGCGCGCTCGCGTCGGCTTTTGGCGGTGTGTTTGCCGTCGCGGTGAATATCGATAACTTCAAGGCATTTGTCGAGCTGCTCAAGACCCAGGGTAACGTGCAAATATTGTCGAGTCCGCGAATCTCGACGCTCAACAATCAAAAGGCCGTCATCAAAGTCGGGCAGGACGAGTTTTTCGTCACCGATATTTCGACAACGACGATCACCTCCACCGCGACCACAAGCATACCGAATGTCGAGCTGACACCGTTTTTCTCGGGTATCGCGCTGGATGTCACGCCACAGATCAGTGAGACGGGATACGTCACCTTACACGTGCATCCCGCGATCAGCGAGGTCGTCGACCAGGAAAAGAGCTTTACCGTGGCCGGCGTGGAGCAGACGCTACCGCTGGCGCTCAGCACGGTACGCGAATCGGACAGCATTGTGCGCGCCAGGAGCGGGCAGGTGATCGTCATCGGTGGGTTGATGCAGGATGCCATCAACGATGTGCACGCGAAACCACCTGTGCTCGGCGATATTCCAGGCGTAGGGGCGGCTTTCCGCCAGCAGCGCAAGGAATCGCGTAAGACCGAGCTGGTGATCCTAATTCGCCCCATTGTCGTGGACTCCGACGGACAGCAATGGGTGGAAGCCCTAGAGCAGAATTCGCGAAATCTGAAGAACTTGCGCAAAGAGCTGCGGACACGAGAGCAGCTGAAGGTCTTTCAAAGTGAGCAGGAGTAACGAAGCGAAGCCACCTCGCTACGGAGTCGATGCAGACATCTTCTATTCCGATGTGACACAACAAAACAATTGATACGAAGCCATGTACCTTGAACATTTCTCCTTGGGTGACTTGCCTTTCTCGATCACACCGGATACGAGCTTCTTCATGAATCGGGCTGGGTATCAGGATGCTCTGAACGTGCTGCTGGTCGCCCTGCGCAGCGGGGAAGGCTTCGTTAAAGTTACCGGCGAAGTAGGCGTCGGCAAAACGATGCTTTGCCGCAAATTGTTGAACTCGCTCACCGAGGAATTTGTGAGCGCCTATTTGCCTAATCCTTGTCTCGAGCCGATGACGCTGTTGTTTGCCATCGCCGATGAGCTTGGTATCCGGTACTCGGTTCGTATCGGTCAGCATACCTTGCTCAAGAGAATCACCACGTGCCTAATGAAGCACGATGCCGCCGGCAAACGGGTGGTGCTCTGTTTAGACGAAGTGCAGGCGATGCCGGTGGAAACCTTGGAGACCTTGCGCTTGCTCACGAATCTCGAGACGGAAAAACGCAAGCTGATCCAGGTCGTTCTATTCGGTCAACCGGAGCTCAACCGAGTGTTGAAACAGCCCTCGGTACGACAGTTGAAGCAGCGCATCACTTTCTCCTACGAGCTGCTGCCACTCAACCGGGTCGCGTTTGCTGCGTACGTGAGGCATAGACTTGCCGTTGCTGGCTTCAAAGGTCGAAACATATTTTCCGCAAGCGCATTGAGCACGCTGTATTGTGCCAGCTCTGGTGTGCCGCGCGTCATCAATATCCTGGCTCATAAAGCGCTCATGGTGGCCTACGGCCGCGGCGAGCAGTGTGTCGGGCGAAAGCACATGCGGCTCGCAGTGAAAGATACCTTCGAAACGCAAGACCTCGGACGTCGCTGGCTTAGCCTGCGAGGACCAAGCTTGTATTGGTGGTTGCGTGGTTCGGTGAGTCTAGTCGCTGTGTTACTAGTGCTACCCCGTATCTCCGAGCTGGGCGGGCTTGTGCTATGAGCCTGGTCAACGGTGTGCTGGCCGACCTCGACCAGCGCCAAGCCGCGAATGCGCGCGGTGCGGACGCGGATTGGCTGAGCGGTCTGCAAGCGGCGGCGCTTAGTTCTCCGGGCCGAGTATCACAACGTCATGCGAAGCTCGTAGTGCTTGTCTTGCTTGGCGGTCTCATCGCCTTCGTCCTGGGTTCGCCTCGCTGGGTCGCGCCGCTGGCGGACAAGGAGTTGGCCGCGCCTGTATTGGTGCGAACACTCGAGTTGCCCTCGCCGCTGCCGAGGTTTATCGACGCACCTGTCGCTTCTCCCGCGCCGGTCCTCGCCGATCAGACCAACCCGGCTTCCGCGCCCCAACCGCGAGAGGCATCACGCGTAGAGCCGATTGTCCTGATCGATCTAGACGTCATCGAGGTCGAAGACGACACCACTATCGAGGTAGCGCTGTCGGCCGCGCCCGAGTACACGCTGCGGACCTTGACAATGCCAGACCGGACCGTACTCGAGCTACGCAACTCGCAGCTAAACCCTTCTGGCCTCTCGCATCACGCGCGCGATGATTCGCTGGTTTCGGGTGTTGCAATGAGCCTCGACACCGACGATACGCTGCGCCTCGTATTCCAGCAGCGGCGTCCTGCGCGTCTGCAGAGTGCCACGCTGCGTAAAGACGACGACAACTACCGTCTCGCAATCAATCTCGCATCCGCACCTCTCACCCCAACGTCGACAGAGCTCGATGAGGCTCACGCGACGGTCGCGTTGGTGAACCCCCTTCCCCAGTCCCTCGAGCCGATTTCGACCTCGCAACCCGAGGGTGGGGAGATGGAGAAGGTGCCGCATAAGGATGCGGCTGTAACGCCCGCGTCTGAGTCCTACCTCGAGGCGGTTGACCTCTATCGGCGCGGTCGTACCGCCGTCGCGGAGCGACGACTGCGCACCGCTTTGGCGCACGACCCCAATCACGTCGAGTCCCGGCTATTTCTTGCGACCCTTTTGATCGAACAGCGGCGAGCAACCGAAGCTCAGACGCTTCTGGCAGACGGTCTCGCCTTACTGCCTCGAGAACCACGAATGGCCAAGCTAGCCGCGCGTTTGCTGGTCTCGGCTGGCGAGGCGGAACCGGCGCTTGAGGTCCTTCTACAGGCAAGCCCTGCGGTGACAGCAGACCCCGACTATCATGCCTTCGTTGCGGCAGTGCTGCAGCGCCTAGAACGTCACCGGGAAGCCATTCGTTTGTACCAGGCCGTACTCGCCCTAGACTCGAGTCAAGCCGCGTGGTGGGTCGGTCTCGCCGTTTCCTTAGAAGCGGAGCACAAGGGTGATGGCGCGCTCACCGCCTACCGTCGGGCGCAGGTCGCTCAGGTCATGGAGCCGAATCTTCGACGCTATATCGATAGCCGAATCTCAGTACTCCAGAGGCGGAAGAACCCGTGAGTCAACGCAAGAAAATTCGGCTCGGTGACCTCCTAATCGAGCATAAGGTCATTTCCGAGGCGCAGCTTGGGATTGCGCTTGCCGAACAGAAAAAGACCGGCCGCAAGCTGGGCCACACACTCATTGAGAACGGCTTTATCGATGAAGAGGGTCTACTTCAGTTTCTCTCTCAGCAGCTTGACCTCCCTTTTATTAACCTCGTGCAGTACCAGTTCAACCCCGACACTATTCGCCTGTTGCCGGAAATTCACGCGCGGCGCTTCCGGGCCATCGCCCTGGAGGAGACACCAACCGACTTGCTGGTGGGGATGGCGGACCCAACCAACATCCTCGCCTTCGACGAGCTGTCTCGCATGCTCGATCGACCGTTGCGGCTTGCCGTGGTACGCGAAACCGACCTGCTGCGGACGATCGATATCGTCTACCGGCGAACCGAGGAGATCAGCGGTTTTGCAGAGGAACTCGAGGATGAGCTGACCGGAGGCGACATCGTTCTGAGCCAACTCGCGGAAGATAGCGATGTTGCCGATGCGCCGGTTGTGAAGCTACTGGGGTCTATGTTTGAAGATGCGCTGCAGGTGCGTGCTTCGGACATTCACATCGAACCATGCGAATCGGTGCTGCGTTTTCGCCAGCGTATCGACGGTGTTTTGCATGAACAGGTGATGGATGAGAAGCGCATTGCCCCTGCGCTGGTATTGAAACTCAAGCTGATGGCGGGGCTCAACATCTCAGAGAAGCGTCTTCCACAGGATGGCCGTTTCAGCATCAAAGCGAAGGACCACAGCGTCGACGTACGTCTTTCCACCATGCCCGTCGAGCACGGCGAGTCGGTGGTGATGCGTTTGCTGGACCAAAGCGGCGGAATCTTGAACCTCGACGAACTAGGCATGCCCGACGCCGTTAGAAAACGCTTCGCGGCGTTGGTAAAGCGGCGCCAGGGAATGGTGCTTGTAACGGGTCCGACCGGCAGCGGTAAAACCAGCACGCTATACGCTGCACTCGATTTGCTCAACACGCCCGAGCACAAAATCATTACCGTCGAGGATCCGGTCGAATACCGGCTCAGTAGGGTCAACCAGGTACAAATAAATCCGCAGATCGGTTTGACCTTTGCGCGCGTCCTGAGATCCGCCCTGCGCCAGGACCCCGACGTGGTGCTCGTGGGCGAGATGCGTGACGAAGAGACGGCCGAAATCGGTGCGCGAGCTGCCATGACGGGTCATATGGTCCTCTCTACCTTGCACACAAACGACGCCATTAGCACCGTCACGCGACTAGTGGACATGGGTGTGAAGAGTTATCTGCTGGCCTCGGTCCTCCACGCGATTCTTGCCCAGCGCCTGGTGCGACGCGTATGCAAAAGCTGTGCGCAACCCGTGACGCTCGACTCGAAGACCGAGGCGTGGCTGCATGCCAAGGGTGGAGACGGTCTCAGCGATCGCGAATTTGTGCGCGGTGTTGGCTGCCCTCACTGCAACAGTACCGGTTACAGCGGGCGGATTGGAGTCTATCAGCTGCTAGAGCTGGATTCCGAAATGTCGGATGCGCTCGGGCAAGGGGACCGCTCGCGTTTTGTCGATGCCGCGAGGAGCGCGGCGGGCTATCAGTCGCTGGATGAGGCGGCTTTGGTCTACGCCGGCAAGGGCATTACCAGCCTCAATGAAGCGATGCGGCTGGCTGCTGACCTCGGTGGTGACGACGTCCCCGATATGGATTGGCAGACCGCAAGCGCTGCCGCTTGAGGCAGTCGGAATGCACTCCTGATGCCGACCTTCAAGTACAAAGGCCGTAGCGACCGCGGGGAGCTGATCGTCGGAATAATCGAAGCGGGTTCTGCTGATGCGGTGGCGACCCAGCTATCGGCGAGTGGGGTCACGCCCATCGATATCACACACAGCGCTCAGGGGGCAGACCTCTGGCACCATCTACGCGCTGGAAACAAGCCGACGCTAATCGACCTCATGATGTTCAGTCGCCAAATGTACACGCTCCTCAAGGCCGGCGTGCCTATTACTCGTGGGATGATGGGGCTGATTGAATCCACACGGAACGTCAGGCTTGTCGAGGCCCTAAGGGAGATTCGCACGAATGTTGAATCGGGACGAGACGTCGCCAGTTCGCTAGCACGGCACCCGCGCATCTTTCCACCGCTATTTGTCAGCATGGTACGAGTTGGCGAGACGACCGGTCAGCTCGATGAAGCCTTTTTGAGAATTAGCCAGTACCTGGAAGCGGAGAAGGACACCCGAGAGCGGATAAAGACAGCGATACGCTACCCGGTCATCGTGCTAGTAGCGGTAGGCGTTGCCATAGGGATTATGAACGTGCTGGTCATTCCGCAGTTTGCAAAGCTCTTCGAGAAATCACGTCTCGACTTACCGTGGCAAACACAGGCCATCGTGGCTGTCTCCGAATTTTCCGTGGCCTGGTGGCCCTTCATAGCGGTGGCGATAGTGGGTCTCATCTTCGCGGTGCGTCTGTATGTCAATACCGAGACGGGCCGATACAAATGGGACAAGCTAAAGCTGGCACTCCCAATCGTGGGATCCATCATTCAGCGTGCGGTCATGGCCCGATTTGCACGCGCATTCTCCATTGCGCTACGGGCCGGCGTGCCGCTGATTCAGGGGCTCACCGTGGTGGCGGAGGGGGTCGATAACGCATACGTGGGTGAGCACATTCTCGGCATGCGAAAGGGCATAGAGCGTGGAGATAACCTGACCCGAGTGGCGATCACCACCGGACTGTTTACCCCGGTAGTGATACAAATGCTTGCGGTCGGCGAAGAGACGGGCGCAGTCGACGATTTGCTGAGTGAGGTGGCGGGTTTCTACGAGCGTGAAGTGGATCACGATCTGAAGTATCTAGCGGACGCAATCCAACCCGTTCTGCTCTGCATTATCGGTGCACTGGTCCTCGTGTTGATGATAGGAATCGTGCTACCCGTTTGGGACCTGGCCGCCAGCATCCGTTGATTCCAAGGGGTCGATGCGTATTCATATAGGTCCACTGGGCAAGCAGCTCTCGCGATTCGAGCTTTTTATGGTGGTGAGCTTGGTCTCACTGATGGCGTGGATTGCACTCGAGCGCGCGGATGGGCTGGTTGCGCAGATGGAAAGGGTGAGATTGAGCACTTCCGTCGCGCAATTGCGCACAGCCGTTCAACTACAAGCCGCGACCCAGGTTATAAACGGTGGCCTCGAAGCGCTCGCCGCGATGGAAGGGGCGAATCCGATGCGATTTGGGGAAGCAGATCTTGCCCCTGACGTAGCGTCGTCTGTTGTGTCGACCGCAGACAACGTGGTTGCCCATTCGCAGAGCTACCTGGGCGAGCTGCACAATCCTGACCCTGGGGACATCGCGGGCGGCAAATGGTACTACGACAGCCAAGCAGGGGTTTTGGTGTACCGTGTGGAAAATGAAGCGCATTTCGTGACACCTTTGATAGGGCCTAAGCGCGCGCGCTTCCGGGTCATGGCAGAGTATGACGATCTGAATGGAAACGGTCGCTACGACGCTGGGACCGAGCGCTTGAGCTGGGCGAGGCTTACGCGGCTCGAGCACTACACATGGCGAGAATGACACCATGGTCGCACTCGCTAGGGCCCTTTGCGTTGACACCGTATGCGCTCGTGTAGCCCGCGCATTGCGCCAAGGCGGACGCATCTGTCGGCTGCCAGGATCCGGCCTCCTGAGGCAATATGCGGGGCTCGTATTTTTGGCGCCGGACGACGGGTCCTTGGGCCGGCGCCTCCGGTAAATTGCGTAGTCCGCATAATCTTGCCTAGCACAGAGCACCCCCAAAAAAACCCGCTAAACTTCTATCCGTGTTTGCCGATACCAACAGTAGCGGTAGAGCAAAGATCCGTAGTTCTTCAGTTATGCAACAAAGAAACAAGAGGTGAGCTCCATGAAACACCAGCAGTCCGGCTTCACATTAATCGAACTCGTTATCGTCATTATCCTGCTCGGTATTCTGACGGCCGTTATCACCCCGAGATTCCTCGATATTCAAGACAACGCCAGACAGGCTATCGTAGATGCGGGCGTGGGGGCCGTGAAGTCGGCGGCGCTGATTTCGTTCGCGGCGAACCAGGGTGCCCCTGTCAATGCTGCCACTGTCATTGCTAATACCGACCTCGACGGCGAGGTCGCGTTTAACCCCGCTTTCGTGTGTTTGGCTGCCGGTGCTGGCGACTCACCCTTCACGCTTGAGCATGTCGATGATACAGGCATCACCGCGTCAAGCACGATACCAAACGCAATCTGTAATCTGTAACGGTTGATTTCCATAGTCGCGCGGAGAGAGGAAGCCTTAGGGCCTTCCATTCTTTTCGTGCGGACCGATGGGTTTGGTCCAAATGACGGCTGTGTTACTGCAGGCTAAGGCGCCGCGCCACTTCGCCAAGGGAGGCCAAGGCTTTTCGTTGGTCGAACTCATCGTCGTAATCTTGCTGGTAGGCATTATGACGGCGGTCATCGCGCCTCGTCTGCAGCGCACGCAAATCAACGAGCTGGGTTTCTTCCAGGTCACGCTGGCAGCCATACGATACGCGCATAAGGTGGCGATTGCTTCGGGCTGCGACGTGCGGGTGGAGTTCACGTCCAGTAGCGTGTCGCTGCGCTATGCGGGCAACCCTGCTGCGTGCGGCACGGGCGACGTGGTCGACCCGTCGACCAATTCGCCGTTTAACGTCGTCGCGCCGGGTGCTGCCAGTATCGCTGGCGTATCTTTTGTCTTCGATATGATCGGCGACCCCAGTATTGGGCAAGACATCGTCATCAATAATACGGACGCGAGTACCCGTACCATACGCGTGGTCGATGAGACGGGGTTTAGCTTCAGCTTATGAGCGGCACTACGCAACGCCAGCGGGGCGTGTCGTTGCTCGAGCTCCTGCTGAGCATCGTCGTCATAGGTATTGCCATGACAGGGGCGCTGCGGTGGGTCTGGACGTCCACCCAAAACAGCGCCGACCCACAAATGCTGCAGCAGGCGAATGCCGTCGCACGCTCCTACCTCGAAGAAGTGCTATTGCGTTCGTTCTGCGACCCCGACTTCGACCCCGATTCCGACCCGGCAACGCTGTGCCCGATAGACTGCGCCGTGAGTGCTTGCAGCGCGTGTGGTGGTACGGGGCCACTACAAGAGGGGAGCCGCGCACTGTTCGATGACATTTGCGACTACGATGGGCTGTCCGACGCTGGCGTTTTCGACCAGAACGGGACTCCCATTGTCGGTCTTGGCGCTTACAACGTCAGCGTCACCGTGGACGACAGCGTTACGCTGAATGGCTTGGCGGGCGGGGCTGGGCAACTGGTCCTGGTCAACGTCAACGTCACCCACAGCGGCAATCAAAGGGTTGATGTGAATTTGAGTGGCTACCGCGGCAACTACTGATTATGTCATCGTCGCGTATTCCTGCTTTATTTGAACGAGGCTTTAGCCTCCTTGAGATGTTAATCGTCATAACACTCACGGGCATCCTGGCGGTTGTGCTCTCGATGATGCTCAGCGGCCCGATGCGGGCGTATGTCGATACCGGGCGGCGCGCCGCCCTGGTCGACCTGGGCGAGACCGCGCTGGCTCGAATGACACGAGAGATTAGGCTTGCGTTACCAAACAGCGTTCGCGTCGCAACGGGGCCCAATGTCGTGTCGGTCGAGTTCCTGCGCACACTGGGAGGGGCACGCTACCGCTTGGCGCCGACAGCGGGTCCGCTGCCTGGCTGCGCCGCCGCGAGCTCTGGCGACCCGCTCGAGTTCACCTGCGCGGATGCCGTCTTCGATGTGGTCGGGCAGCTGCAGCGTATTGCGGACATCAAAACCGGAGGGGACTGCATCAACGCGCCCAACACTGCGGACTGCGTGGTGATTTTTAACACCGGAGTCCCCGGTGCGAATGACGCTTATGCGGGCGACAATATCGCCACGATTAGCGCCCTGGGTGACGACATTGGGTTCGATGGCTCGGACCAGATCACCGTGGTTAACGCCCGGTTGACGGGCGGTCTACCAGCCTTTCCGCTCTCGTCTCCCAGTCAGCGATTCCACATCGTGGATACCCCGGTCAGCTTTGTGTGTAACACGAGCACTGGCGAGATCACGCGCTTCGAAGGCTACCCGATCGTCGCGGTCCAGCCCATCGCGCCGGGCGGAGCTAGTGCGCTGCTTATCAACAATGTCGGAGGCTGTAGCTTCTCGTACAACCCGGGTACCGCCACCCGCGGCGGGCTGGCGACGCTCAGCCTGACGGTGACCGACCCGTCTGGGAGCGAAAGCATAACCCTGCTGCAGCAGGCCCACGTGACGAATCAACCATAAGCTTGTTTTGGCTTTACGAACAACCCGTGACCGGAATGGAATCTGAGGCAGAGTACCAGGGGGGGCGTCGAGTCATTGATAGGCCGGGGGGGCTTAGCTCTGTAGGCCCCTTGTGGCTTTCCAGCGTGCCTTCGCCGGCGGCGATTTCGACGACCCCCAAGCATCAGCGGGGTGTCGCTATCTTTGCTGTGGTATTCCTGTTGATTCTATTTGGGACCATCGGCGTATTCATGGCCCGCACGAGCGGTGTGCAAAATATGAGCACCGCTCTATCGGTTCGCACGATGCAGGCCTCTTTTGCCGCTCGCAGCGGTCTAGAGTGGGGGATTCGACAGGCAACGGCCAGTCAAGCAAGTCACGACACGATTTGCGACAGCGGCGGGACCATCAACACCGCGTTTACCTTGACCGGCGGCGCGGCAAACGGCTACCAAGTAGACCTAGTCTGTGACGACAGCGGTGGCTATCAGGAGGCTGGCGTCAATTTCGAAGTCGACCTGATCACGGTGAACGCACGCCGAGGTAATCCAGGCGACCTCACGTTTGTCACGCGTACCTTGCAAGCGGTCATAACCACCGGCAGAGCACTACCGCCTTAACAGTTGTTATGACCTGCCCCACGTCCGAGTCTTCTGCCACACACCGGATTGCTATCCTGCTCCTGGCCGTTCTTTGCATTGCCGTTTATTCAAACACCCTGGATGTGCCCTACGTCTTTGACGACGCACGCAATATTGCACAAAACAAACACATCAGAGTGGACCACCTCGACTGGTCATCCTTGTTCGACGCTGCAGTCAATAGCCCTTCATCGAGCCGTCCGGTGGCCAATGTCAGTTTTGCGCTCAATTATTATTTCGGCGAGTACGACGTTGCTGGCTATCATCTCACCAATATCATCGTGCATCTCCTCAATGGAGTCCTAGTCTACGCTTTGGCGTTTCTCACCTTGGCTAAGCTCGCCAAGGCAACGGAAAACGACGACCGTAAGCGCCGACGGTTGCTCGCGTTTTCCGCGCTATTTGCGGCCGCGCTATTCATAACACATCCCATCCAGACCCAATCCGTCACATACATAGTGCAGCGGATGACTAGCCTGGCCGTAACATTCTATCTACTCTCCCTGCTGCTTTATGTTGTTGGACGGTTGAGCCCGAGGGATTGGAGACGCTGGGCGCTGTGGGGCGGGAGCGCGTTCGCCTGGCTTCTGGCGCTTGGGTCCAAGCAGATCGCCAGCACGCTGCCATTTATCGTGTTCTTGTATGAGTGGTACTTTTTCCAGGGTCTCGACAAGGCTTGGGTGCGTCGCAATCTAAAGACCCTACTCCTGCTGCTCCTCGTCCTGGCCGGGTTGAGCTGGGTCTATCTGGGTGGGGAGCCGGTGAGCGATGTGCTCGGGCTATACGCTCACCGCGATTTCACCCTGTGGCAACGTCTGCTGACCCAATTCCGCGTGGTCGCTCTTTACATCAGCTTACTGGTCTTTCCTCACCCGTCGAGGCTCAATCTTGTTCATGACATTACACCCTCTGTCTCCTTGGTTGAGCCTATCAGCACCTTGTACTGCCTTATCGCGCTGTTGGGCATGATGTGGTTTGCAGTGCGCATCGCAAGAAGTCATCGGCTCATTTCGTTTTGTCTGTTGTGGTTCGTTATCAATCTAGCAATAGAGTCCTCGGTGGTCGGGTTGGAGATGATGTTCGAGCATCGACTCTACTTGCCCATGGTGGGATTTGCTTTCATGATGAGCTACCTTCTGGTCTATCGCTTGGCACAATATCGTGCCACCGCCGTATCGCTTGTCGTGTTGATAATCCTCGCCCTCGGAATAGGGACCCATTCGAGAAACAGCGTATGGGTTGATGAGGTGACACTGTGGTCAGACGCTGTGTCCAAGAGCCCGCGAAGTCTTCGAGCACATAACAACCTCGCCACTGCTCTTACGCGCCGAGGACGAGTAGAAGAGGCGATCGTCCACTATTCACGAGCGCTGGATCTCGAGTCGGATTATGCAACCGGTCACTACAACTTGGGGGTTGCCCTGGTTCGTCGAAATCGGTGTGAGGATGCAACACATCATTTCTCTGAAGCCCTTCGAATCGACCGCAGTTACCCCGATGCGGCCCATAACCTCGAGCTTTGCCTGCGACGCCTGAGCCAGGAAAGAACGGTAATAAACACCGAACATTCGCCCTGAAGTTCAGCGCTGCGCTCTGATGACGCCCGCACCGGCGCGTGAATAGTCCTCACGGATATACCGCATCCCCTCGAAGCGCAGCGATGCGCTCAACAGCACGCGTGCCGGAGCCGCGGAGAATACGCCGTAGAGCTTAGGGTGGCGTTTAAAAGCGTACTAAGCTAAGCGCCAGCACGCCTACCACGTAGGCGACGAAGACACCGGTTATAATTGAACGACTCATCGAAATTTCTTCGACAAATCAGTACACTAAGGATTTGTGTGGTGCACAAAATTTGCGCTGCGGCATAAGGGTGCGCCCCCGTACTTGTGAAGCAGTCTGAGCTGACGACGGATGACCTCGCCACCCCGCGGTCGAAGGTTGCTAACGGAGTCAAACGGGGCCTTGTACGCGCTGACGGTGCTGATCTGGGGCTCGACCTGGTACGCGATCAGCTTCCAGCTTGGCAGCGTACAGCCGATGGTTTCAGTGGCGTGGCGCTACTTGCTGGCGGCCGCGATACTGCTTGTCTTCTGTCTGAGTACCCGCCGCCGTTTACGCCTTGCGCCGCGGCTGCACATTGGTATCGCGCTGCAAGGCGTGTTTCTGTTCTCGCTCAACTACATCGTGTTTTACGTCGCAGCCGCACACGTCACGACGGGTCTGTTGGCCGTTACCTTCTCGACCATCATTTTCATGAACA
>CAJHYW010000058.1_pt1 | contig 17099 bp, 11 predicted proteins | sample 9198811 | NCBI WGS metagenome assembly CAJHYW01 (sample SAMEA7708378, study PRJEB35096) | sediment metagenome | biome: marine neritic benthic zone biome [ENVO:01000025]; feature: sediment [ENVO:00002007]; material: shallow marine sediment [ENVO:03000034] sea grass bed [ENVO_01000059] ...
AGCTGCGCGAGGTCGGTCACCTCTATCGTAAGCAGCATGCGCGCGGCACGCTTACCTCCATCGGTGTCCAAATTCATCGACAAGACATTGATATGCTCGTTGGCCACCACCGCCGTGATATCGCGCAGCAACCCTTGCCGGTCATAGGCCGTCACCTGAATATCGACGGGGTACGTGGCTTGGTCTTTCACACTCCAGCTCACGTCGATCAGCCGCGCACGGTCATCCTCGGCTAGGCGTAAGATGTTCGAGCAATCCTTGCGATGGATAGTGACACCGCGCCCGCGGGTGATGTAGCCGAGGATGGCGTCGTTCGGGACGGGTCTGCAGCATCTGGCAAAGTTCGTGAGCAGATTACCAACGCCCTCTATACGGACCGTGTCCCCGTCATGCGGTTGACGCGTCGGCGACACGCGCAGCAGCTGCTCTGGGGTCTTTGGAACCAGATCCTGAATCGAGTTGGCGACCTGCGTCGTCGTGACGTCGCCGTGCCCCACGGCCGCAAGCAGATCATTGTAATTCGTGAGGTTGAATCGGCTCAACAGCTTGTCGGTGTCCACCTGCTTGATGCCAAGCCGCTTGAATTCTCTTTCCAAGGCATCCTTGCCGGCCGCGAGGTTCTTTTCATAGTCCTGCTCTTTGAACCAATGGCGTATGCGTCCGCGGGCACGCGTCGTCTTGATATAGCCCAGGTTGGGGTTGAGCCAGTCACGGCTCGGACCGCCCTGCCTCGTGGTGAGCACCTCGACCTTTTGACCGGACTGGAGCGTGTAGGTCAGCGGTACGATGGACCCGTCCACCTTGGCTCCCCGGCACCGATGCCCGACATCGGTGTGTATGTGATACGCGAAATCGACCGGCGTCGCACCGGTGGGCAAATCGATGACTTGACCACGCGGTGTCATTACGTACACCCGGTCGTGCAGGACCTCGGCTTCGAAACGGTCCATGAACGCGCCAAGCTCGTCGGAGTCGTCCTTCCACTCGAGCACCTGGCGCAGCCAGGTGACCTTCTCCTCGAAAGCATGATTCTTGTCCGCCTTCTCTTTGTAACGCCAGTGCGCCGCGACCCCGTACTCTGCGTGATGATGCATTTGCCGCGTACGAATCTGCACCTCGACCGTCTTCCCCTCAGGTCCGACAACAGCGGTGTGCAGGGATTGGTAGTGATTACGCTTTGGGTTGGCGATGTAGTCGTCGAATTCCCTTGGCACATGGGGCCACAGGGCGTGCACCAACCCCAGCGCGGCATAGCAGTCGGCGACAGAATCGACCAACACACGCACGCCACGTTGGTCGAGCACTTGCCTAAACTCCAGGCCCTTTGACTGCATCTTGCGCCAGATGCTGTAGATATGCTTTGGGCGACCAAAGACCTCGGCGCTTATCCCGGCCTCCTCCAGATGCTTCGACAAGCTGCTCGCAACCGACGCGATGTAGCGCTCGCGGTCGCTGCGGCGCTCATCGAGCTGGCGTGCCAAACGCTGATACACCGCCGGGTCTAAATAGCGGAACGAGAGGTCCTCCATTTCCCACTTGAACCGCCAGATCCCCAAACGCCCGGCGAGCGGTGCATAGATATCCAGCGTCTCGCGCGCGATGCGACATCTTTTTGCATCCGGCAGCGGTGCCAAGGTGCGCATGTTGTGCAAACGGTCGGCCAGCTTGACCAGCACGACGCGAACGTCTTCGACCACTGCCAGCAACAGCTTTCTAAGCCCGGTAACCTGTTTGCGGTCGTAGGCTTTGCCAAACCCACCAATCTGCAGGTCATCGATCGCATCCATCTTGGTGACGCCATCGACCAAATGAGCCACCTTGGGACCGAACTCGGTGCGAACCTCGTCGAGGGTGACACCGGTATCCTCGACCACATCGTGCAAGATGGCGGCAACGAGCGTCTCGGGGTCTAGGTTCAGCTCATCGAGCAACCCGGCAACCGCGATGGGGTGGGCGATGTAGTCCTCACCGGAGGCGCGCGTTTGACCCGAGTGGGCCGCGCTCGCAAGCTCGCATGCCTTTCTGACCAGCTCCATACCCTCGGAGCCACGATGCTTTGCAAGCCCCGCCAGCCACTCCTCGCACGCGGGTGCAAGGACCGCTGTGGGTCGCGGCGGTGCTTCGATGGTTTGTGTCATAGCGCCATTGTACCCCGAGACCCGTTGCCGGGCGCGGCGGGATGGCTCACCGTCGATACCGCTGTAACGCCGAATTGGTGTAGAGACTGCGTCCAGCCGTTGTCCGGCACCCCGCCAAGCACTAAACTCGTGTTAAGCTAAACCCTGCATTTCAAGGCTCAAGCGCGCACAAAGCAGCAAGGCACGTCGTTGCGGGGCCTACAAAAGCGAAGCCCGCCAACGCACCAGCCCGGATTCTATGAGCGAAGAACTGCTGATAAACGTCACACCCCGCGAGACGCGAATCGCGGTGATCGAGAATGGTGTGCTTCAGGAGGTCTTTGTGGAACGTGCCAACAAGCTGGGCTTGGTCGGGAATATCTACAAGGGCCGGGTCTCGCGGGTTCTACCGGGGATGCAGGCGGCCTTCGTGGACATCGGTCTTGAACGAGCGGCGTTCTTGCACGCGTCTGACATCGCGCCTGGTACCCGCAACACGCTTGGCCACAAAACCATGCGTGCGAGCGACCCGCTCGACGACACCGAGACGGTGTCGGGCCCGGGCCGCGAAGACCCGGGCGTTGGCGAGGCAAACATCAACGAGCTGGTTCACGACGGCGAGCAGATTCTGGTACAAGTCCTAAAGGACCCCTTGGGCAGCAAAGGTGCCAGGCTGACGACCTATGTTTCCATCCCATCGTGCTACCTGGTCTTCATGCCCGGGGCCAACACGGTGGGGGTCTCGCAACGCATCGAGGACGAGCAAGAGCGGCAACGCTTGCGCAACCTGGTCACCGAGCTTGCTCTGCAAGGCGAGTCCGCGGCGGACGTCGTCGTCGGTGGGGATACGGTCTTGCGGATGCATCCGGAACCTGCAGACGGCTATATCGTGCGCACGGCGGCCGAAGGTGTTGGCGAGCAGATGATGCGTGCCGACCTCGAGTTCCTGCAAAAGCTGTGGGGCTCGATGCAATCGCGCGCAAGCACGGTGCCGACACCGGGCATCGTGCACGAAGACTTACCGCTGGTGATGCGCACGCTGCGCGAGCTCATCGGCACCTCCATCGAAAAGATCCGGATCGACTCGCGCGATACGTACCGGCGAGTCATCGACTTTGCATACCAATTTATCCCGGAGCTCGTATCGCGTATCGAGCACTACTCCGGCGAGCGCCCCATCTTCGACCTTTACGGCGTCGAGGATGAGATCCAAAAAGCCCTCGAGCGCAAGGTGCAGCTCAAGTCCGGTGGGCATTTGATCATCGACCAAACGGAAGCCATGACCACTATCGACGTCAATACCGGCGCCTACGTGGGGCATCGCAATCTCGAGGAGACCATATTCAAGACGAACCTCGAGGCCTCCCAGGCGATCGCTCGCCAGCTTCGTTTACGCAACCTGGGCGGCATCATCATCATCGACTTCATCGACATGAGCAGCGAGGAGCACAAACGTCAGGTGCTACGCTCGCTGGAGAAGAGCCTGGACCGGGACCACACGAAGAGCCACATCAGCGACGTATCGCCTTTGGGTTTGGTACAAATGACACGCAAGCGCACGCGCGAGAGCTTGGAACACACGCTGTGCACCTCGTGTCCAACATGTGGCGGCAGTGGGTCGGTGAAAACACCGGAAACGGTATGTTACGAGATCTTCAGAGAGATTCTTCGCGAGGCACGTCAGTTCGACACCGAGCGATTGCTGGTGCTCGCCTCGCAAGAGGTGGTGGATGTGTTGGTGGACGAAGAATCGACGACCTTCGCCGAGCTCGAAGAGTTCATCGGCAAACCGATCACTGTCCAGGTCGAAAACTTATACACGCAGGAGCAGTACGACGTCGTCTTGATGTAAGTCGGCGGCTGCACACCTGCCAATCGGATATTGAACGGGGGCTGACGATTCCGTGATTAGGCGGAGTCCGCATAGCTTGTTTCGCTAATGCACGCTTCAGAATCAAACAGCGACCCGTCGTCGAACGCGACGCCCGGCAAGGCGGTGGGCAAGACGACGCGCCGGACGCGTTGGCCATGGCATGCTAAGTGCCTTGCGGTCATGGGTGTGCTGGTAGCGGTCGCGCTTGCCGCCATCGCCCTCACGCCCACGGTGCTCGAGAGCAACCCCCGGCAGGTGGGTCGTCTGCTCAGCAGCTTGCTCGGCCAACCCGTCACCATCGAGTCGCTGGAGGCTGAGTGGGACGGGTTGGAAATCCAATTGAACCTTAAAGACGCGCGTTTGCCCAGCCCGAGCGACCCGCGCTCCTCTGTGATGCTGCACAACGCCGCGCTTACGCTCAACCCGCTTGCGCTGGTGCTGGGCGGGCTCGAGTTCTCCGATGTGCTGACCGTGCGGGACGCGTCCTTCGCCATCACCCGCGGCCCCGAGGGCGCTTATAGAGCGGCGGGTGTCGAAGGGCACCCGGGTCTGGAGGAGAGCACGGGGCTCGACGAGAGCCAAGCCGACGCACTGGTCACCTGGTTGCTCCAGCAAAGCGGGCTGCGGATGGAGTCGGTCACCATTATCTGGGATGACCAGCAAAGCGCGGGTGGCCCGCAGCGCATCGAGGATGTGAGCCTGTCCATGCGTTTCGACGGCGAGCGACATCTGATCAAGGGGTCGGTCGCCTTCCCCGACGAGCGCGGCGAGGTCACCTTTGCGCTAGACACTGCGGGTGACCTGACCTCGAGCGATTGGTCCGGGTCGTTGGGCATTAGCGCCAAGCGGGTCGACCTCGGTCTGCTCGAGCAGCAGAAGCTCGCGCGCGCGCTGAATGCATCCGGGAGAGTCTCTTTCGACTTACAGAGCCGGTGGGTACGAGGGCGATTGCGCAAGGCGCAAGGTGTCACCACGCTAGAGGGCGTCACATTGGGCCACGAGGCATGGGCGACGCCGGTCGAACATGGCTCGAATCGTTTTAGCCTCGAGCGCGACGACCGGGGTTGGGACTTGTACGTCGACGAGATGGAGCTGCGTACCGCAAACGGAACCTGGCCAAGCTCGAGCGCCAGCTTCAGGCTGGATACCAGTGACAAGCATCCGCGTCTGAGCGGCATCGTCGACTTTGCCAAACTCGAGGATATCCTCCCGCTGGTCGCGGCCGTCACGCCAGCCTCGGCACAGCAGATAGACGGGATTCGGGCGCGCGGTCTACACGGAGAGCTGGTCGGCACCGAATTCTCTATGGGGTTAAACCCCAACGAAGCTTTGGCGGTCGAGCTGCACACCGACGTGAACCGTCTTGGTGTCGCTCCCGCGGGTCCGTTGCCGGGGTTCACCGGTGTGTCGGGTCGCGTCGAGTCGAAGGGCTGGGAAGGCCGCTTCGAGCTGCGCGACGCACCGGTCGAAGTGTCATGGACCGATGCCGAGCAACGCCGTGCGGTGATCGGGCGCACCGCCGGGGTCATACGTTGGAAACGCCGCGGCACGGGCATTTGGCTCAACACCGCCGGTGTCCGACTGGACAACGATTACCTTCGGCTCGCCGTTGCCGGACAAATCCATCTGCCACCGGGTACAAGCGACCCCATCGTAGACTTGGGCGTTCGCGTGCGCGACGCCGATATCGCCCGGGTGCTCGACGCGATTCCAATCGACCGCTTGATGCCGCGCCCCGGCAAATGGGCGCAGCGGGCGCTACGCTCGGGTACGGTCACCGATGCCGAGCTTCTGTACCGTGGACGTGCCAGCCGCTTCCCCTTCGACGGCGCCAAGGACGGTCTCGGTCTGAGGCTGCGCTTCGATGAGGTCGAGCTGGAGTTCATGCCGACCTGGCCGGTGGTTGACCAACTCGCGGGCGAGATGTCGATGAACGGGCCTGAAGTCGTCATTGAGGTCGCGGGTGCTCGGACCTTTGACAACCGGGTCGGACCGGCGCAGGTCCGGATCGAAGAGCTGGGCAAGAAGCATCCGCTGATGACCCTCACCGGCTGGACGACGGCGCCCACTCAACGCTTGCTCGACTATCTCGCGGCGACGCCCCTGCGTTCGCGCTTCGGCCGGTTGATCGAAGACATTCAAAGCAAGGGCGCCGGCGTGCTTTCACTGCAGCTTCGACTGCCGCTCGGGACAAAGCAGCAGGACGTCAACGGGCAGGTACAGCTCAAGAACAATACCGTGGATTTCCAGCGTCTCGGTTTGGGGTTCTCCAAGGTCAACGGCAGGCTCGACTTTTCGAACGCGGGGGTTTCCACCAAAGCGGTCCGCGGCGAGTACCTGGGTCAGCCAGTTTTGGCAACAGCGTATGAGTCTCCGCACTCGAACGACGTCACCCGTGTGGAGCTCACCGGGACGGCCGACCCGAGCTTCATGGAGAGACAGCTCCGCCAGCTCGACCTGCTGACACAGGACGCCGACCCCGCGGTGATTGCCTCACGGTTCACGGGGACCACCGAATGGCAGGCCGTAATAGACCTACCAAAGAGCTTTGGTCGCGACCCGGCCGCAGTGGCCCATTTACGTGTGCGCTCTGCCCTACAGGGTATGGGTGTAACCGTACCATCGCCTTTCGCCAAGACACAGTGGGACGTTCGCCGCCTGGACATCTTGACCGCGTTCCGCCCGACCCCGAAGCAGAACGTCACCATTCGCTATGGCGATGCGCGCGCCGTGTTCGAGCTGAACAAAGGGGACGTCTCACCGCGGCTCAACCGCGGCGCCATCGTGTTTGGGGACAAACCCATAGCGCTGCTCGAGACACCGGGGTTGCGCATTACCGGGTCCTTACCGGAGTTCTCCGCGGACGATTGGCTTGGCTTCTTTGCGCCCAAGCCCGGTGCGGTGCCGGTAAACGACAAGCGTGCCCGGGCCGCGAACTACCCTCTGCTGCAGATGCTCAGCGCCGTAGACATCGAGACCGCACGTCTCAAAGTCGCAGGCCATTGGTTTGACGACGCGAGAGTACAGGTCACGCCAAACAGCGGTCGCTGGCGCGCAACGGTGGCAAGCGAGTCACTGTCCGGAGACGTGCTCATCCCCGCCGGGCAACCCGGCACGCCGGTGGTGGCCGACTTTGACCGCTGTACCATCGACCCGAACGAGGAGAGCTCGGACGAGTTCAAAGACCCGCGTAGCTTCCCAGCCATTCGGTTCTCGTGCACGGAATTTCGCTACGACAACCTGGTGCTCGGCCGGGTCGAGCTCACCACATCGCCGCATCCCTACGGGGTGCGGGTCGATTCACTGCTGATGGAATCGGACGACTTCGAAGCACGTTCAATCGGCACCTGGATTTACGAAGGCGACACCCACTCCTCTCAGTTCGTCACCGAGCTACGGGGCGACGACCTGGGTAAGCTGCTGTCGTCATTTGGCTACGAGGCCGGCGCCACATCGGGTGGTGCAACGGAGATTCTGCTCAACTCGGCCTGGGAAGGCCCTCCATCGCGGCTGTCGTTGAGCACCATGACCGGGATCCTCCATTTCCGGTCGCGCGAGGGCCGTCTGCTCAACATAAACCCCGGTACCACGGGCCGGGTCTTCGGGCTGCTGACCCTGTCGTCGCTGCCCCGACGTTTGCGTTTCGACTTTCGCGACTTGTTCGAGGAGGGTCTGGCCTACAGCCAGATCCAGGGCAGCTTTAGCATCGAGGGTGGGAATGCGTACACAAACAACCTGCAAATGGACAGCACGTCGGCGACGATCGATATCGCGGGGCGAACCGGTCTTGTCAAAGAGGACTATGACCAAATTGTCACCGTCACCCCAAAGTTCACGTCCAGCCTGCCGGGCGCACCGCTAAAGCTGCTCGAGAAGCTGTTCCGCACCGATATGGACAAGGTGTTCGCCTTCCAGTACACGGTCACGGGGAGCTGGGACGCCCCTGACGTCGAACGCGTGATGATCGAGGTAGAGCCGCGGGGTTGAGTCCACCGTGGCGGGCTTACAAAGCGTCTATCAGCTCCACTGCCGTTTGAAAGCGCTCGTCGGGATCCTTTGCCATCAGCCGGTCGACCAGTGATTGATACCGCCGCAGCTCTTTTGGCAAGCGTGGGATGGGCGTGTTTATGTGGGCGTGCACGAGGTCGGCAGGACTGTCCGCCTTGAACGGTTTCTCTCCCATCAGCATCTCGTAGAGCATCACACCCAGAGCGTAGAGGTCGTTGCGTGTATCGGCCGCGTACCCCTTGCCCTGCTCGGGCGCCATATAGTTCGGCGTGCCAAAAATCGACCCCGTGGTGGAGCGCTCGCTGCGCTCACCGGCGCGTTTGACGATGCCAAAATCTACCAGCGCGAGCGTATCGTCATGGCGGAACATCACATTGGCGGGCTTCAAATCCCGGTGCACCAGCCCCGCGCTGTGGATCGCGTCCAGGCCGTAGGCGATATTCGCGATGCAATTGACCGCATCTCCCGCGGACAGGCCAATACGGATACGTTGCTTCAAATCACCGCGGGGGAAAAATTCCATGGAGATGAAGGCAAAATCATCCGTGAAGCCATGCTCATACACCTTTACGACGTAGGGGCTGTCAAACGTGGATAGTATCTCGGCTTCACGTACGAAGCGTCGGACATGCGAGTGGTTGGACGCGAAATCAACGCGTATCACCTTTAGCACGACGATACTCTTGCCACGCTCGCGCTCACCCAGATAGACCAGCGAGTGCGCCCCTTTGCCGATCCGCGCGTTCACCGTATACCCCGGGATACGCGGGGGTGTTGGCTCCTCGCTCTCTTTCGCCCTACCCGCTCTCCTCGCCGCGCGTGCCTCTTCGGTCTCGGCGAGGTTGCTCCAGACGTCGCCGTGGCGACGCCCAGTCGTGCCTTGGGCGCGCCGCTCCATTGCGCCGCGGATCGCCGACGCGAGACGCGGCCCCACCAAACCATTCTTGTTGAGGTAGTCGTCGACGCCGAGTTGGCGGACCTTTACCGCGACGAACTCGTCATCCCGGTCGGTCAACAAAATTGTGACGGGCACCTCGCCATTTGGCGTGGATTGCAGGGGTGCGAGAAAACTTTCGTCTATGCCGCGTGCGTATCCGACCAGCGCGACCTGATACGCGCTCCAGTCGAAGTCGGACCCTGGCCAGCCTTGTTCCTTTGGGTCGTATTCAACGACCGCGGCCTCCGGCAGGTCACGAGCGAGATACTTGCCAACCAGCCGCCTGTCGAAGTTGTCTCCGTCGACGAGTATGACTTTCATCACGACACTAAGTGTAGTCGCGCTTGGAGCCAGCCGACTAGGCCACGGCGAAGTGCGCGAAGCGTGCGCGCTTAGGAGCTTCCCTTATCCTTCGGGTCCATCTGTGGTAAGGACGGTGCGGGTCCACTCGCGGCCGCGCTCTGAGTCATGGACGCGTCCAGCGGTCGCTGCTTTACCCCAAAAACGCGACCCGCCGCTGCAAACACGCGCCGTATTCCACGCCAAATCTTTGGCAACAACCAGATGGCCAAGGCGACAAAGCCGGCGAGCAGCACCAGAAACAGCACCGGGTAGTGTAGCGCAACCCACAACCCGCCGATGACGGCGACATCCTCGGCGACTGAGGTTACCCAGTTCGACACCGGCTCCGGCGAGGTGTTTATCAAGACCCGGGCACCGGCCTTGGTCATATGAGCGCCCGCGGCTAAACCGCCGCCCAGTAGGGCTGCGGCAACCTCCATCGCGGGAGACACGTCGCCGACCGCGTTCGCGGCCAATATCGCCCCCGCGGGGATGCGAATGAACGTGTGAATCGAGTCCCAGGCGGTGTCCACACCGGGGGTCTTGTCGGCAAAGAATTCGACACAGTACATAAAAGCAGCGGCGGCGATGACCACCGGTTCCTGGAGAATCTCCAGCCCTGGGGGCAGCACGACGTTTCCAGTGGCCCCTAGATACCCCAGCACGGCGAGCGCCGCATACAAATTGATCCCGCTTGCCCAACCTACGCCCATGGTGAGCGCGATGGTTGCTACCAAATCTGTGTATCCCATCCAAATCTCCCGCGGATTAGAGCGCTTCCAGGACCAGTCTCCCAGCGTACACGCCCGCCACCCTCAATCTGAACATGGCCCCATTTTGTCATATTACAACCCGTTGCCAGGTTACGGCGTCATCAGCAATGTACCGTAGATGCCTGAATCGCCGCTGAATAGTTGCGTTGCGCACGTTCAGGTGTATGGTGCCGGTCATGCCTTTTTGTCCCCAAAAACCGTCAAAAGAACCCATCGTGGTGGCACTCTCCGGCGGCGTTGACTCCGCCGTGTCCGCCTTGCTCCTTCTCGAGGCCGGCTACGAGGTCCAGGCCCTGTTCATGAAGAATTGGGAGGAAGACGACCGGGGCGGCCACTGCGCGGCCGCCAAGGACCTGGCCGATGCCCAATCAGTATGCGACACGCTGGGGGTGCCGCTGCGCACGGTCAACTTTGCCACCGAGTACTGGGACAAAGTATTCCAGTGCTTCCTGGCCGAGCTGCGCGCCGGGCGCACGCCAAACCCGGATGTGTTGTGCAATCGGGAGATAAAGTTTAGCGAGTTTATGGATTTTGCCCTGACCATGGGCGGGCAACGCGTTGCGACGGGTCACTACGCCCGGCTGGAGACTCGCAACGGCCGGACCCGATTGCTAAAGGGTGTGGACTCCAACAAAGACCAGAGCTACTTCTTGCACACGCTCGGCCAATCGCAGCTCAGCAAAGCGCTGTTTCCACTGGGTGAGCTGCATAAGCACACCGTGAGAGCTATGGCCCGCCGGGCGTGTTTGAGCACCCACGACAAAAAGGACAGCACGGGGATTTGCTTTATCGGTGAACGACCGTTCAAGGACTTCGTTAAGCAGTACATCTCGCCGCAGCCCGGTCCCATCGAGACCGGTGCCGGCGAGCGCGTCGGGGAACACGAGGGACTGATGTTCTACACCCGGGGCCAGCGCCAGGGTCTGGGCATCGGCGGACGCGCTGACGGCACCGGCGGCCCGTGGTACGTCGCCGCAAAAGACGTCGAGCGCAATGCGCTGATTGTGGTCCAGGGCCACGAGCACCCAGCGCTTTACAGCCGCGCCCTCGCCGCAAAGGACTGTCACTGGGTCGCCGAGCGCCCGGCCGCGGTGCCCTTTGCCTGTCACGCCAAGACCCGCTACCGTCAACGCGAGCAACCCTGTACGATCACGATCATCGAGGAGAACCGCTGTCGGGTCCGGTTTGACCAACCCCAGTGGGCGGTCACACGGGGGCAATCGGTCGTCTTCTACAAAGGCGAAGAGTGTTTAGGCGGTGGCGTCATCTCGGCGACGGGAACCCAAGAAGTCGGTGTTGAACCGAACATATGACCGCAACGGGACGGCGGCAAAGCAAAACAAAGCGTCCCTCGCTAGGCAATGAGTTCACAAACACATCTTGACCGCGTCCTGGCACTGGCTGGGATCTTCCAGGCCACGGCGCTGGTACAACAAGTCGCGCGCGCCGGGAGCGCGGACTTAGAAGCCTTCGAAGCCAGCATCAACAGCGTTTTCAAGATTGACGCCGACTGCACCGCAGATGTGTATGACGGCGGCCGTTCGCTGTGCCACGGTCTCGGGATTCTCTGTCACCAGCTCGGCCGGCAGGACCGGGACGCCGAGCTGACGCGGTATGCGGTCACATTGGTGTTCTTGGAACGCAAGCTCGTCGGCCGGCACGACCTGATGAGCATTATCCTAGAGGGCATACGCACCGCACACGACCAGGCGAACTACTTCTCGACCATCCACGAAAACGTCGTGGCCAATCTGGCGGACATCTACGCCTCGACGGTGAGCACGCTTTCACCGCGTATCATGGTATCCGGCGAGCCGCATCACCTAAGCGACCCGAAGAACGCCAACAAGATCCGCGCTCTGCTGCTTGCTGGTATGCGTTCTGCCGTGCTCTGGCGCCAGCTCGGCGGCAACCGACTTCAGTTGCTGCTCGCACGAAAACGCATTCTACGCTCGGCCGAGACCATGCTTGCCGAGCTCCGAGCCTAGCCCGGATGTTGCATCAGGAGCCCGGATGATGGCGACGGACAGGCGTGTCTGGGCGCCGGGCTGGAGCGCGAATCATAGCCGTAGCTATGGTGAGCGCGAAGCGCAAGCGCGCATGGACCAGCCAGGGTCCGGGCTAGCACATCGGCGGAAACAAGCTGCACGACTTTTCTCATGCCGAGCTCGTCTATTCACCCCATGACTTTTATAGGCTCAACCCCTAGCCGATATGCGCCTTGGTGCAATGTCCGGGCTAATAGCGCTCAGCTTCCTTGCGGGTAGGGTATTCGCAGCACTTGGCCGACCTGGATGCGGTCGTTCGCCAAACCATTGAGGTTGCGCAGACGCTGTACGGATACGCGGTAGCGTTCGGCGATATCGGACAGGGTGTCACCCTTCGCGATCACATGCTTGCGTGCCGCCAACAAGGTGCCACGCGGCGGATGCTGCTCGAAGTAATGTCGTAGACCCTGCAAAATGGCCACCGCCAGCGCTTGTTGACGCATCGGGTCGCGGAGGTTTCTTTCCTCACCCGGGTTGGAAATGTAGGCGGTCTCGACCAGTATGGATGGGATGTCGGGTGACTTCAGCACCATAAATCCGGCGCGCTCCACACGTTTCTTGTGTGCTTTGCCGACCCGTTTGAGCTCACCAAGCACACGCGCGCCCACCTCGGCGCTTGCGCTCAACGTCGCGGTTTGCGACAGGTCCAACAGCACCGAGGCCAGCAGATCATCCTTGTCATCCAAGCTCACACCGCCAACGAAGTCGGAGGCGTTTTCCTGCTCCGCCAGCCAGCGGGCCGCCTCGCTGCTCGCACCGGTGCGCGAGAGCACGTACACCGAGGAGCCCCGTACCCGCGGGTCCTTGAAGGCATCGGCGTGGATGGAGACAAACATGTCCGCGCGGTTTGCACGCGCGATCTCCATCCGGCGGCGCAGTCCCACGTAGTAGTCACCCGTGCGTATCATGACCACGCGCATCCCCGGCTCGCGCTCGACAATTGCTTCTAAACGCTTTGCCACCTTTAGCACCACGTCTTTCTCACGCGTGCCGCCCGGACCAATCGCGCCCGGGTCATCGCCCCCATGCCCTGCGTCGATGGCTATGACCACGTCGCGCATCGGCGGGAGCTGCTGCGGTCCCGTGCTCACCCGCTCTACCGCGCCGCCCACGCCGGCCTTTGGAAACAAGTCCACCACGAGTCGATGACCGTAGGTGCCGCTGGGGCGCAGCACAAAGCTATTGGGTCGCACGGGACGCTTGAGGTCGAGCACCAGGCGCAGGTCACGCTGGTTACGCGGCGCACTGCGTATACGCATCACCAGGTTTTCAGCGGACGACGAGTTGCCAAGCGTGGTGGATAATCGACTCTTGCGCACGTCGATCACCACGCGATGCGGGTCATCCAGGGTAAACAGCGTGTGGTCGACCGGGCCGCTGATATCGAAGACCAGCCGTGTGTGGTCGGGTGCAGGCCACATGCGCAGGTTCTGGACTTGGACCTGCGCGGCATGACAAACGCTGACAAGACAAAACAGCGCTGCCGCCAAGACTGTTCGCACTGTGTATCCTCGATTCACAACTTCGATATAAATATCTAACGCTTTCCGTAGCTTATTTCAAGTATTTTATTCGACACCTGAACTTATCTCGACGATGTGCGCCGCCAACACAGCCCCTTGCGCAGTGCGGCACCGGTAAGCGAGACGGCGCCCCTCGCCCGCGTAGCCAATGTGAATACTCAGGTCGGGCTCGGGTATGAACCCAGCACCGCGCTCCGGCCACTCGATCATCCAAAGCGCGGCCTGCGCAAAGTAATCGCGAGCACCGATAAACTCCAATTCTTCCGCGTCCGCAAGCCTGTAGAGGTCGAAGTGGAAAATGCGCTCGCCATCGACACAGTATGGCTCAACCAACGTGTAGGTCGGACTACGCAGTACGCCTTCCACCCCTAGCGCCCGCAGCAACCCGCGCACCAAGGTAGTCTTGCCGGCGCCCAGATCTCCTTGCAGGTAGACCACCCCCCGGAGCGGACGCGCCCGTGCGACCCGCGCGCCAAACGCTTCCATGGCGCTTGCCGTTGCCACGTCTAGTGTTGCGCTCGCCGTGTTCAAATGGGTGACGCGTTGACCAAGCTTCGAAGAGGCGGCATAAGGTCACCGGCCAACAACCCTCGCTCACCGGCTAACGCCGCCTGGTCGGCCGCCTCGGCGTGCAGACACACGCCTTCTCGTGCCGCCTCGACAGGGGTCAAGCCCTGCGCGACGAGGCCGGCGATAACACCCGTGAGCACATCACCCATACCGCCCGTGGCCATACCGGGGTTGCCCGCAGCCGACAGGCCCACACCGGCATCGGTGGCGAACACCAAGGTACCCGAACCCTTTAGCACACACACCCCACCGTAGCGTTCGACCAGCGCGCGCACGGCAGCGAGCCGGTCCGACTGCACCGCGCGTGTCGACGTGTCCAGCAGACGCGCCGCTTCGCCGGGGTGTGGCGTCAACACCCAGTCGGCGCGGCGCCGCGGCGCGCGCGCGAGCAGGTTGAGCGCGTCGGCATCGACCACCATCGGCAGCTCGGTCGCAAGCGCGGCGCCAAACAGCGTCGTGCTCCAGGCCGACTGACCAAGACCCGGGCCCAGCGCCAACACCGTCGCCCGCTCCGCCAAATCCGCGAGCTCCCCGGGATTGGACACACCACGACACATCAGCTCGGGCCGCGCGCCAACGACCGCGCTCGCGTGCTCGGGGCGCGTTGCAACGCTGACCAGCCCCGCGCCGACCCGAGCAGCCGCCTCACCCGCCAGCCGCGCGGCGCCCGCAAAGCCCAAGTCACCACCGATGACCAGGACATGACCAAACTGTCCCTTGTGCGCAGTCGGCTCCCTCTTTGCCAAGCCTTGCGAATCCAGACGTACCGCCGTCGGGCTGACACCGGCGAACACATCCTCGGGCACCTCCAAACCGGCAAACTCCACCGCGCCACAGAACCCGCGCCCGGCACCGGTAAAAAGACCGAGCTTGAGCCCGATAAAGGTGACGGTCGCAGATGCTCGAACCGCCACGCCGAGCACCTCGCCCCGCGTCGCATGCAGCCCGGAGGGGATATCGATGGCAAGGACGGGTTTTGCGCTCGCGTTGACGGCGGTGATGGCATCGCGCCAGCGGCCACCAACTTCGCGGTCCAAACCGGTGCCGAATATCGCGTCCACGACGACATCGCAACCCGCTAGATGCGCGGGGTCGAAGGGCGACTCCACGACACCGGTACGACGCATGCGTCGATACGCGTCCAGCGCATCGCCCGACAAACGGGACACATCGCCGAGCTGCAAGAGCTGAACCTGCTTTTTGGCCTGCCGCGCCAACGCCGCAACCACGTAGCCGTCACCCGCGTTGTTGCCGGTGCCGCATACGATGGTGATGACTCGGGCCTGCGGCCAGCGTTTGCACAAGACCGCGTAGGCGGCGCTTCCGGCGCGCGCCATCAAGGTCGCACCCGCGATACCCCGCTCCTGGATCGCGATACGGTCGAGCTCGCGGACTTGTTCCGCGCTGTACAGTGTCGATGGCAACTCGCGGAGCGTACTCATGGGAGCATCGGCGGCAGCGTCTTCAAAAAATGCTCTCGATAGTAACGCAGCTCCGCGATCGAGCTCTCGATGTCCTCCAAAGCACGGTGGTTCGAATGTTTCTTGAGACCCTTCGCCACAGCGGGTGCCCAGCGTATGCAAAGCTCCTTTACGGTGCTCACATCGATGTGGCGATAGTGGAAATAGGCTTCGAGCCGCGGCATGAGCCGCGCCATAAAACGACGGTCCTGACAAATGCTGTTGCCACACATCGGTGAAACACCGGGTGGGACATAACGCTCGATAAACTCGAGCGTCACACGCTCCGCATCGTGAATCGAATGCGGGCTCGCGCGCACACGCTCGCTAAGACCCGATTTTCGGTGTTGCTCGGTGTTCCAGGCGTCCATGCGTTCGAGCACCGCGTCGCTCTGGTGTATAGCAAGCTCGGGACCCGACGCAATGACGTCGAGCGATGAGTTGGTGACGATCGTGGCGATCTCGATGATGTGGTCTGCCATCGGCTCAAGCCCGGTCATCTCCAAATCGATCCAAATCAAGTTTGCTTGGTCCTGTGCCACCTCGTACTCCCGCGAATGCTCACTGGTAATTGTAACAAACGCCCGCGGCTATAAGGGTCTGAGCCATGCGTGTGGCTCGTGGCCTTGCGCCCTCGTCAAAGCGCTTGTCAGCGCTTTTGGCGCACGGGACAATGACGTGCTAACTCTATCCGGGGCATAGGCATGAATGATTTGACGACACGGCATTGCGTCCCTTGCGAGGGGGGCGTCGAACCGCTCACAGCCGCACGCGCGACGGAGCTTTTGAAGAGCTTGGACGGTTGGACCATCGACGCGTCTGCAAGGGAAATTCACCGCGTTTACGAGTTCAAGAATTTCCATCGCACCATGGAGTTCGTCAACGCCTTAGCGTGGATCGCACACCGCGAGGACCATCATCCAGACCTCGAGGTCGGTTACAAGCGCTGCAAGGTAACCTACAGCACTCATGCCATCGATGGACTCTCGGACAACGACTTCATTTGTGCCGCAAAGATCGACGCGCTGCTGCTTTGAGGCGGTGCCAGTCTCTGGCCTGAACCGATAAGCGATGCGCGCTTTGGTGCAACATGCGGGGTAAGGACACTCAGAACGGCACCGGTTTTGTCGTCTCCAACCACGGTCAACGCATACGCGTTCGTGACGGGGTCCAGGGCGACGTGGTGTGCACCAAGCTAAGTCGGGTACCGGGTCTGGTGGCGGGCGATGAGGTTTGTTGGAGACCGAAGCAGCCCGGTGAGGGCGTCATTCTCGAGCGGCTCGAACGCCGGTCCTTGCTCTCACGTTTCAAAGCACGTGGTAAGCAACAAGCCATCGCTGCCAACCTCGACCAGATCTTTTTCGTGCTCGCGGTGCGCCCGCGTTTCGACCCACGGCTCATCGACCGCTATCTGGTCGGCGCCGAGTACCAGGGCTTCAACGCCACAC
>CAJHYW010000161.1_pt1 | contig 16985 bp, 15 predicted proteins | sample 9198811 | NCBI WGS metagenome assembly CAJHYW01 (sample SAMEA7708378, study PRJEB35096) | sediment metagenome | biome: marine neritic benthic zone biome [ENVO:01000025]; feature: sediment [ENVO:00002007]; material: shallow marine sediment [ENVO:03000034] sea grass bed [ENVO_01000059] ...
AGACCGACAAACTCAACGCTAAGCCGGGAGCCGCTTAGCACCACGTCGGTCATGCTGTTGATCCCTTAGCAACGATTCGAGCGCGTCTTGGCGCCGCCACCGATTGGGCCACTCCGTGTTCGTGATGTAGCGAGTTTTTTTTACCTGCGCCACACGCGCTACGCGCCAGTGCGTCGCCGTCGCGACTGCTTGCAGCCAACGCAACGAGCGTGTGAGCGCCGCATGTTTTGGCCCCGTTGCGCCCCCGCGGCACGCTCGGCCGAAAGACCGGGGGCGACAAACCAATAAGGGTTGTCGCCCCACTTCTTTGAAGCTTCAGGGGGGCGGTGGATTGGTGGGTTGGCGCCAGCCGAGAAAGCTTGGCTTGCCCTTTTCCAGCGCGACCAGCGCCGCTGCTTTGGCTGGGTAGTGACCGTCGGCCGCCGAGCTGTAGGAGAGCTTCCCGGTCAGCAGGTCAAACTCGTTTTCCTCCAGCGCCTTGGCCACCGCGGCACCGTCGGTGCTGCCGGCAATCTCAACGGCCTCGGCCAGCATCATGACGGTATCCCAACCGACCGCGACAAATGCGGTGTCCGGTGCCGAGCCGTGATAGTCCTCGAATAGCTTGATGAACTCGGGCATCTTGGGGTTGGATTCGGGACCCATCCACGTGTGCGTGATAAAGAAAATGTCCGAGCCGAACTTCTCGCCCAGGGCCTCGAATATCGCCGGGTCGTCGTAGGAGTCGCCGCCAACCACGGGCGCGGTAATTCCCGATTCGCGCAGCGTACGGATCATCATCGCGATGTCGGTGCCATAAGACGAGATGAAAATCACGTCGGGGGATTTACCGAGCGCCTTCAGCCGCGCAAGCTGCGCGGAGAAGTCATTGTCACCGTTGGTGTAGGTATCCTCCAGCAGTATCTCGCCACCAAGCGCCTTGAAATGCTCGAGAAAATACTTCGACAGGCTCTTCGTGTACGCGATGAATTGGTCGGTCACCACATAGGCTGTTCGCCAGCCGCGCTCGTTGAAGGCGTACTCCGCGGCGGCCGCGCCCATGGTCGTATTCCACATCGAGAGTGTGAACTGCAGGTCGCCCAAGGACCACGAGCTATATAGCGGGTCGGACGCACAGGTGGAGATCCCCACCTTGCCGGCGGCTTGTGCTTCGCGGCTGGCGGGGCCGCCAAAGTCGAAGTCGCAGGGGGCCACGATCAGCTCGGCGCCTTGGTCGAGCAGCTCGACAGCGACATTACCAACCGTCACCGGGTCGGACTTGCCGTCGATGTTGACGAACTTGACCTTCTTGCCCATCACACCGCCCGCGTCATTCAGCGCCTTGACCGCCACTTGAGCACCGCGCAGCCCCGGCTCATCCAGCGGTGCCTGCACACCCGTTTGGCTGAGGGCGCCGCCAATAAAGATTTCGTCTGCAAAACACCAGGTGCTCGAGCCCAGTACGACAGCGGCAACCATCGAGCGCGTCGCGCGTGTTAGCTTGCTCATTAGATGCTTCCTCCTGGATTTGTGTTTTTTGTCAGCACAAGCATCATGCCGAGGGGGGGGGAGCGCGTCAAGAAAGCGACTGGCGGGCTGCTTTGGCGAACGCGCGAGGCCCGGCGTCGAGCAACGCCGAGGGGGCGACGACGCGGCGGTTGCGTGGCTTCGCCGGGATGGATAGCATGAGGTCGGGTTGAGTTTGCGCCCGTTTCCACAAGCGTCGAAGGGTACACGCGCGCGTCGGCTCGGCGCAGGACACGGTGGGGCGCCTCAATCACTATCGCCGGCAGCGCGGCGGTCTAGCGGGGAGAGGAAAATGAACAGCAGAAAAATTGTGACGCTGGCTGGGGCGGTGGTCGTCGGTGCGAGCCTTGGCGTCGGTCAGCATGCCTTTAGCCAGCTCAATTCCTGGAAGTCGGCAAAGAACAACAACCGTCTCATCCAAATACAGAACGAGGGTGGCGTGCAGGCCGACTCGGGCACGGTGGAGATCGCCTTCTTTAGCAACTCGTCGTTTCGCGTGACCTCACCGCGCGGTGTCTCCATTCTCGTCGACCCGTGGCGCAACGACCCCTCCGGTGCCTGGGGTTTGTGGTACCGGCTCGATTTTCCCGAGGCCGAGGTGGACATCGGTGTGTCGACGCACGCCCACTTCGACCACGATGCCTTGGACCGCTTGGATGCAAACATGTTGCTCGACCGTATGGCAGGTCGCTTCGAGCTGGGAGATGTGGTCATCACGGGTATTGCCGACAAGCACCAGTGCGTGGCGCCCGGTATCGTGACCTGGACGGATGCGGTAAAGCAGTTCGAAGGGCGCGACGAGATCTGCCCGCCGACAAACTTCCGCCATCTGGACAACTCGCTCTACGTCATCGAGACCGGTGGTATGCGGCTGCTCATGTGGGGTGACAACCGACCCGACCCACCACCAGAGGTTTGGGCGCAGATCAAAGACATCGATGTCGTGTTTGTGCCGGTGGATGGGTCAAAGCACATTCTGGACTACGCCCAGGCCGATGCCGTGGTCAAGAAAACCGGGGCGCGGGTTGCTATTCCACACCACTATCTGGTCCCACAAACCACTTTTGTCACATCGACACTGCAAGATGCGGCAGAGTGGGCGAAAACACATGACCATACCATGCTGGACGCGCCATCCATCGAGCTCAGCAAAGCCGACCTCGATGGCAAGAAAGGTCACGTGATGTATTTCGGCTCCAACAACATGGTGAAGATGTAGCGCGTAATTCGGGGACAGTTTACTAATTTCCATCACGATTTCGGTGCAGCACAGGCCTCGCAAGGGAATCGGAAATTAGTAAACTGTCCCCGTTTTTGTTTGGGCTCGGCCTACTGATTGTTTCGTCCGCCGCCCACGGTCATTTTCTTCTTAACATCAACATCCGCACCGTTCACGTCCAGCATCTGGACGATGGTCTGCGTGTGCTGTTGCGGCTGCCGCTCCCGTATGTGCTGGCCAATCTCGTGGGTGAGAGTCGTGCGGACGGAACGGTGGAGCCCGCCCCCTTTACTCATAATCGCATCGAGGACGGGGCGCTCGTGCACTACATCGATGTGGATGCGCTCAGCCGCGACCCGCTCGGGCTTGGGCGTTTGGTCGCCGACGGTCATGGGTTCGAGGTTTACGGCGCGCGGCTCGAAGCGCAGGTTGAGGCTGTTCGTGTCTACACGGCCGCAGACCAACCCCCCTTTGCTTCGCTAGACGAGGCGCTGCGCGCGTTCGCGGGCAACCCGCAACGCTTCGCCGACGACCTGCACAGGACCTATGTAGGCGATGCCGTTGTCGACGTGATGTTGCGTTACGAGACGACCCACTCCGTCAACCGTTACCGCTTCGCGAGCACGCTCAACCCGGGCCTGGAGGGGCAGTCGCAAACCGCCAATCTGCTGCTGGATTATTTCCCCGGCGAGACCCGGGTGTTCCGGGTGCGCGGCTTACTGGACGAGCCCGTCACGGTGGTGCGCTCCGACTGGGCGGCAGCGCTAACTTTCGCTGTGGAGGGTATGCGACACATCCTGGAGGGGCTTGACCACCTGCTGTTTGTGCTGTGTATGACCATAGGCGCGAGCACGCTGCGCGACCTGCTGTGGCGTGTCACCGGGTTCACGGTTGGGCACACGCTGACCTTGGTCCTCGGCTTCTTGGGCTATGCGCCGAGCGCCGCCTGGTTTATTCCCGGCGTAGAGATGGCGATCGCCCTGTCGATCATCTATGCCGCGATAATCGCCGTCAGCGAGCGCTCGGGAACAAGCGCGCTGCTCGTGACGACCGCCATCGGTCTGGTCCATGGTCTGGGCTTCTCGTTTTTCTTGCACGAGATCCTGAGAGTAGATTCTCCAAACCTGTGGCAAAGCCTGTTGTCCTTCAATATCGGTGTGGAGGTCGGTCAGCTAGCGATCGTTGTTGTTGTCTGGCCCCTGCTACGCTGGAGCGCGCACAAGAGCGAGCGTCTTGCCACGGCAATCAGGTGGAGCATCGCCATACCCTGCATCGGTGTCGCATCCTTCTGGTTGACCGAACGCGCGACTGCGCTACTGGAATCGCTGAGTGTTTGACTTGCTGAGCTCCTCGTTATTGTCCTGGCCGGACCAACCCGCCAAGCCCGGCGCTTTCCAGCATGTCCTCGCTCAGCTTGCGGACGCTCTCGGGTGTCTCGCAGCGCAGGGCGGCCTCCGCGAGCTGGCTGGCTTGCCGCAGGCTAAAGCTGCGTATGACCCATTTGATCCGTAGCAAGTCGCCGCGGCTGACGCTCAAACAGTCCACACCCATACCAAGCAATAGCAGCGCGCCGCTCGGCTCACTCGCCATCTCCCCACAGACGCTCACCGACTTTCCCTGACGGTGGGCGGCATCGATGACCTGTCGCAGCGCGTGCAACACGCCCGGATGCAAGGAGTCAAACAGATCGGCCACACGCTCGTTGTTGCGGTCCACGGCCAACATGTACTGAGTGAGGTCGTTGGTGCCCAAGGAGAAAAAGTCGACACGACGGGCCAAGGCCTCGGCCTGAAAAACCGCCGAGGGGACTTCGATCATTGCCCCGATTGGCGGCATGTGAACATCGTGGCCCTCCGAACTTAACTGTTCCACAGCCTGACTCAGCGCCGCGATGGCCTCATCCAGCTCGGCCACACCGCTGATCATTGGAAAGAGTACCTGTAGGTTGTTCAAACCCTCGGCCGCGCGGACCATGGCGCGCAGCTGGGTAAGAAAGATTTCCGGGTGGTCCAGAGTGACGCGCATACCGCGCCAACCAAGAGCAGGGTTGACTTCTTTGACGGGGAAGTACGGCAGCATCTTGTCACCGCCGACATCCAGCGTCCGTACCACAACCGGCCGCGGCGAAAAGCTCTTGAGCAACCCCCTGTAGTTAACACACTGCTCGTCCTCTGAGGGGAATCGCTCTGCGACAAGAAACGGAAGCTCGGTACGGTACAAACCGATCCCGTCGGCACGGATCTCGGCCGAAGGGAAACGGTCCAACGTTAGGCCTGCATTGACATAGAGCGCCACCTCCACGCCGTCCGGCGTCACCGCCGGCTCATCCTCGAGTCGTGAGAGGTTTGCCGTAAGCTCTTGCTCCTCGTGGATCAAACGGGCGAATTCGCGTCGAACCCCGGGGCCGGGGTCGACATGCACTTTGCCGCCATACCCGTCGACCACCAACTGGCGGCCATCGAGCTGTGCGAAGGGAATGGAGCCGATTCCCATGACCGCCGGGATGCTGAGCGCGTGAGCGAGCAAGGCGACATGCGAGTATGCCGACCCATGCCCGCACACCAATCCGGAAAGCCGGTCACCGGGTACGGCCAGCAGGTCGAACAGCCCAATCTCCTCACCCACCAAAATGGTGTGCTCTGGATATTGCTGAGGTCCCGCCACACGCTGTCCGCGTAGCGCCATGAGCGTACGTCGACCCAGCTCGCGAATATCGCTTGCTCTGGTACGCAAGACGGGGTCGTCCATCGTCTCGAACTCGTGCGCAAATTTCTCGACGGTCTCGCGGAGCGCGCCGGGCGCCCAGTTCCCCGCCCGGATGTGGTCGAGGATCGACTCGACCCAGGCGTCGCTGCTTAGCATCAGCCTGTAGGCTTCCGAGAATGCTCCCAGCTCACCGAGCAGAGTCGGGTGCGGCGTAGTGCCCATGCGTCCAATCTCGTCCACGACCGCCGCGATAGCGCTACGCAACGCCTTTTCTTCTTTGTTCTTGTCCTCGGGTACCCGGTCCGGAACGTTGCGTAGCTCCAGCGCAAAATGAATGACGCAGGTGCCAAGCGCCAGTCCCGGTGCCCCCGGCTCGCCTTCTATGCAGTGCTCGGTGCCGTCGAGCGCTCCTACGCGCTCGATTGCCCCGCTTGCCTGGGCGTAGGCGATCGCGCCGGCGACCTGTGCCGCCAAGGTCACCAGAAAGGCGACCTCCGATTCTTTGAACCGATGGGCTGCCACACGACGAACGATGAGCACGCCAAGGGCTTTGCGATGATGGATGATCGGTACACCCAGAAACGCGTGGTAACGCTCTTCGCCGCTGTTGGGTGTGGGTTTGAATTGTGGGTGGCTGGCGGCGTCGTCCACGTTGAGCGGCTCGCCTGTGCGTATTACTTGTCCCACCAATCCCTCACCGGCGCCCAGCTCGGACCGAGCCACGGCGTCGGGGTTCAGACCGCGTGTCGCCATCAACACGATGCCGCCGCTCGACTGAGAGAGCAAATAAGTCGAGCAGACATCGACCTCCATCTCATGTTGGATCTGCTCCACGATGACGTTTAGCGCCTCATCGAGGTCGGAGGTGGCGTTGACTCGCTGAATGATTCTGCGCAATGAGTTGAGCATCGGGTGCGACCAATCGCTTCTAGCGGACGGTAGGTGCGGGTATCAACGCCCCACACAGCAGCCCGGCCGACAACGGGCTGATGCATCTTGGCACAATACGCGGTCTAGCGCGGAGTGGAACACCGTTCTGGTCAGAAAGGAACGCGAGATCCTTTCCAACTACCGTCACGAGCCTCAGCACGTTCGATCGCCGCCCACGCATTGCCCCAGCCGCCGCAGAAGTTTTGCCCTGGACGCCCGCGGTAAATGTTTAGCAGGTGTTTGAACCGCGCGTAGAAGCCAAAGAAAAAAAGCACCATGCGACGCTGGCCCTGGGTGAGCGGATAGCTTGAGCACACGAGCTTGTCGTCGGTTATACCTCGGTCGGTCAGGCTGACCGCGCCAAACGCGGTAACCTGCACGCGTGCGCCCAGCGGGAGCCGTGGTCCAAGCACCAGCGCATCGAGCGGGTCACCGTCCAAACCCACATAGTCGTGGATTGACCCGTAGTTGAACGGACAGGGGATCGGTGAGAGGAAATCGATCTCGCCGTTACTGCCCCGCTTCAAGAAGCTCCAGCGTGGCACCTCGATAACAACTTCCACCCGCGGCGGGCGGGCAGCGCTTTCGCTAGCGCTGGTGTCCGGTGCCGTCTCATCCGAGTCGCATCCGTTTGGATGCTTAGCGGCTCTGCAGTCGGGTTTGGTTTGCATACTCGAGGCGCTTTGCATTGAGGTATTCGCTACGGCTCAGCTCGTGCAACTGCCGTGCTTTCGCGCAGCTCGACCCGCTCCGGCTCGATTGCAAACGCCAGTCGCGTGACAGAAAACCAGCAGCAATGCGGCAAGCTGCTCATGTGTGACAGCATATCAGAGCGCTCCAAACACCATGCAACATCTTTGGCGTCTTCGCTTACTTCTTCCGTCGTTTGAGGGCATCGATGAGAAACCCAAGAATGGGGCCGATATTGGTGAGTGCAAAGGTGCCAAGACTCGAGCCACCGCGGCCCGTCAGGCCGGACAAGCCGGCGCGAATCCGCTTTACGTCCTCACCCAGCTTGGCAAACTCTTGCTGCACCGCATCTGCATCGGCGGACAGCTCGGTGATAGCCATCTCCCGGATCTCGCGGACCATTTGTTCCTCCGGCCCGGCATGCAGGGAGCGTGCCACGATTATCAAGACCACGGCCAGCACACCATTGCCCGCGGCAATCGTGAATGCCGCCGTAGACCTGCTGCTACTCTCGGCCAACAGCTCGTAGGCACCGATGTTCAGCATCACCACCGTGAGGAGCACCAGCCCGAGCGCGACCGCCACAAAGCCCGCGCGAAGCGCCATACGGCGGGTATTGATCCGCAGCAGCGTGAGTTCCGCGCGCGCCAAAATACGTAGCTTCATTATGGTTTCTTCCATCGCAACCTTCTCCTAGCGCATGAACCGGCCCATGACAATCCCCAGCGAGAACACGAGCAAGCAGGTGATCGTCGGCAGGTCGCGAACTTCGGTTTCCAACAGCTCGAGTAGCTCGTCCATCTGGCTCTTTACTTCCTTTGCATCTACCGTGGCTTGCGATGAAGGAGATTCCTCGGGCGTGGTCTTATCCTCTTGCGCCTGCGCGGCTTCTTTGGCGCGGGATGCCGAAAGCGCTGCTACCTCGGCGCGGAGTCGTTCGAGCTCCTTTTTCATTTCCTCATTGCTCATGGCGCTTCCTCGAATTCATGCTGGCCGACTAGTCTGCCATGATTTGTATTTTGGCTCAGCCGTCGGCGATGGGATGCGAAGCGCGTCGCTCTCATCTCAACGGACGCCTCGACACCGCCGGCTACAACGCTTGGGGTCGCTCGAGCGCCGGCTTCTACGGTCTGCTCCCCATCGAGGACCAGCTCTAGTTTCGGGGACAGTTTACTTTTTCCATCCCCCGGTAGCTCCAAAAGACGAATTTAGTAAACTGTCCCCAAAATAGCGGTCACTCCATGCTGCGTACTGCTTTGACCCATGCGTGAAAGCTTGGTCGCTCGGGTCTGGAGGTGCCGTCGGCAAGCCAGGTGAGCCAGCGCGCTTCACCGTCTCCTGCGCCACGGTCCGATGTCCAAATGACGGGTGTGGCCGGCCCGTCGATGATCGGGTCGGCGTATCGTTGTGTTTGTGTCGGCGGCTCGAGCAAGGAGACCGCTTCCTCGAGCGTTGGCAGCCGCCAATCGTCGTAGCCCGCATGACGTGCTTCGTTTAGGCTTTGCAAGTACGCGGTTGTTTCCGAGAAAGCCATCTGCAGCGGCGAGCCACCCTTTTGCCACATGAGCCGGGTTGTTTTATCGATGAGCAAGACGTGCTCGCCAACGCTGTGGTTCACGAAGTCGTTTGCAACGCCCGGTCCGGTGTTGTTCCAACCCGCATCGTATAGACCATTGTCGACCAGCATGACTTTGACTTGCTCGACGGAGAGCGCCGCCGGCGCGCGCCGAAGCTGCACCGTGGTCGAGCTTTCTCTCAAAAACCCGACCATGGCCGCGACTAAGGTCAGCGCCACGACGAGAGTCACGGCCCAAATCCACCGCTTGGGCCGCGAGCCTTGCGCGTGCTTTGCGCCCGCCCCGGCGAGTGCGGCGATAAGCGTGTCTACATCCTGGTGGAAACGTGCGTCATCAATCTTTAGGGCTTGTCTGGAGACCAGCTCCGACAGCTCATCCGGCAGTTGGTGGGCGCGGGGCATCGCGGACCCGCCAACCAGCACCGGGAAGACGGGAATACCGCGCCGCAACGCCGTAGCGACCTCCAGGCGCACAAAGTCTTTGGGATCGTCAAGACGGCTCGCATCCGTTTCGTTGCCGCTGGTGACCCAGCGCGGGCCGACCAAGGCGACCAGAACGTCGCAATCGGCGAGCGTAGCGCCCAAAACCTCAACGAAGTTCTCCCCGGGCGCGATATCTTCGATGTCCATGAACACATGGTTATCACCAAAGTGCTCGCTCAGACGGTCATAGAGCCGACCGGCGTCCGCCCGGGTATCCTCGCGCCGGTAGCTTATAAAGATATCCGCCATGGACCGCCACCCCGGTCGTTCCTGTTTGCCCATCATAAGCCTAAATCGGGAGAATACTCATACCGTGCCAGTAGTCAGCTTTCAAACGCCGATGAAGGTTCCATACAGATCGAAGACCACCAGCATGCTCCAGACCGGGCGCGCTCGCACATGAGTCGCAACGCTCGATCAGAACGGTCTTTTGAGACCACTGACGGGGGCCGAGTTCTCGGGCGGAACCTTGAGATACTTGCTCTGGGTCGCTGCGTTTCTTTCGCCACGCCCACGGCCGCTGATGGTCGTCAACGAGCCGAAAACTAGTCTGCCCCCGGACTTGTTGCCGGCGCTTGCGAGACTGACCGTAAAGACGTCGGAAAGCACCCAAGTTTGGGTGGTCTCGCACGCGAGCCGACTGATTGCGGTGCTGGAAGAGCACCCGGAATGTCATTCGATCCGGCTCGAGAAAGCGCTTGGTGAGACCAGCGTTTTCGGTCAGGGATGGTTGGATGCTCCCGCCTGGAACTGGCCGGATAAAGCCTGACAGCTTTGGTGTGCTGGAGGCCAGCCTCAGCGCCGATATTTACACCTATTGGTTTAGCGACATCGTCCTTGTAGGGGAAAAGAGTGAGCCTCGATCTATATGTAGTCCTCGATAGTAATGATGTGCCAGCGGCGGAGGATTGGGCTGACGCAATTCGCGAAGCCGGGTTCGACTTCGCATTGGACCGTTCTTTTGAAACCACGACATCGAGCGGGTTTTGTCCCTGTCCGGATTCCGAACGTGGGTTTGAGTATTCGTACGGCGAGCTATCGCCGTCGGCTATGCAATCCTTAAACCTGTCCCCAAAGGAACAGAAGCAGCTTGGAAAGTTCGACGCGATTGTGGGGTTCCACTACAAGACAGGGGCCGACTTGGAAGTGGTGAAGGCCGCATCGGCCGTGCTTGCCAGAATAACCGGCGGTCTGATTATTGAGACGGAGTCGGGCGACATCCTTGATTCCGCCAAAGCCCTGGCTTGGGCACGGGGAGCATATGCACCCGAGCCGTCACCACCTGCCCGTCCACGGCCGACAAAGAAACGCATCTCCGCGGTTGATGTGTTTAGGTATGGAGTTGCGTTGTGCGCGGTAGCGTATTTGTTGTTTTTGTGGTTTAGGCAATAAGGGTGACCGCCTCCGCGTCGGTTTTTCCGAAGCACTAAGAAAAAATCCACGAATTTTCAGAATCAGTCGCCGTGGCTCATGGCGCACATGCGAGTTCGAGCGTTTAACACCAAAGACACCTACCCCGAGCAGAACCTCGACAACGACCTGGCACAGGCCGTCATCGCGGGGAACACCATGCCGCCCGCGTGCCACGCCCGACTTGGGTGGGCACGCGGAAGACTAATGGGCATCGGAAATACCGCAGCAACGGCATAGAAGATAATCATTTTCCCATTGGCGGCCCTGACGTTAGACTAGAGTGAAGTCGCCAAAACAAGAAACTGAGATGGCCTCTCATCCGCCTCCAGTGGTTGAGTACTCATAAGCGGGGGCGCACGGGGCAAACCCATCTCGATGCAAAGAGACAATGGGGATGTGACATCAAACGGGTAAACACAGGTGCAGCGGCGTGTTCGTACGCCTGCTGCACACCACCTTCGCGATCGCGGCGTGTACCCGGATGCAACATCGGCCCGCTGAGGAGTAGGAAGCATGTCGCCAAGCTCGGCGCGCGCTGCGGTCAAAGTTGAGGGTGTCAGCAAAGTCTACGGGGCTGGGCAGACCGCGGTGACGGCCCTGGATGCCGTCTCGCTGGAAATCGAGGACAACGAGTTTTTCACCCTGCTGGGTCCCTCGGGTTGTGGCAAGACCACGCTGCTGCGTTGTATTGCTGGTTTCGAGCAGCTCAGCTCGGGCCGCCTGTTGCTTTTTGGGGATGAGATCGAAGGCTTGCCTCCAAACAAACGACCAATCAATACCGTCTTCCAGCACTACGCTTTGTTTCCACACATGACGGTGCGCAGCAATGTCGCGTTTGGTTTGCGCATGCTCAAGCGCCCGGAGAAGGAGGTCAACGAGGTCGTCGGAAAAATGCTCGAGCTCGTCCACATGGGCCACTTGGCAGACCGGCGGCCCACACAGCTCTCGGGTGGGCAGCAGCAACGTGTCGCCCTCGCCCGTGCGCTTGCCAGTCGCCCCAAGGTCCTGTTGCTTGACGAGCCGCTGTCTGCACTAGACCTCAAGCTGAGGCAAGCCATGCGCGTCGAGCTAAAGCAGCTCCAGGAAGAGACCGGTATTACCTTCATTTTCGTCACCCACGACCAGGAGGAGGCGCTCACCATGAGCGACCGGATCGCGGTGATATCCGAAGGGCAGGTGCAGCAGATCGGACCGCCGCTCGACGTGTACGAACGTCCTGTAAGCCACTTCGTCGCGGACTTTATCGGCGAGACGAACTTCATCGACGTGAGCGTCGAGTCCGTGGACGGTAACACCGCCGTGTGCGCCACATCGAGTGGCGGGCGGATCCTGTCTCAGGCGGTAGGTGGCTGCAAAGCCGGTGACAAGGTGAGCCTCTCCATTAGACCCGAGAAGATCGAGCTACGCGCTGGTGACGATGCGCACGAAGGGCTGAGCGGGCATATCAACCGACCGATCTATCTTGGCACCGATACGCACTATCATGTGGCTATCAACGGCGAGGACTCCACATTCTTGGTGCGTATCCAAAACGCGCACGACGCCAGGGTCTTCGAGCCGGGCCAAGCCATTGGTCTGGTCATTGACTCAAAGTCGGCACGCATGCTGGTGGATTGATGAGCGTTATAGCCGCCGATACTGCAGGCAGCGCTCGCACTCAAGAGCGCAAGAACAAGCGTATGCGCGCGCTGCTCTTGTCACCGTCATTGTTCTTGATCGGTGGCTTCCTGGTGCTGCCGATTTGTATCGTTCTGGTCTACTCCTTTCTTACACCGGGTACCTACGGCGGGGTGATCTGGGAGTTATCCTTTGACGCGTATGTTCAGTTCTTGTTCGAGCGCGACCTGTTCGACGATACGCTGGTCTTCTCCAGCGCCTATCTCGAGATCTATTTTCGCTCCTTCACGCAGGCTGCGGTGGCGACGGTGCTGTGTTTTCTGGTCGGCTTTCCTACCGCGTATTTCATAGCGACGCGGCCACCGCAACGGCGCACCATGTGGGTGTTGCTGGTCACCGTGCCGTACTGGGTCAACTTGCTGATTCGCACCATCGCGATGCTGTTCTTGATCCGCAATGAAGGCCCGCTCAACCATGGTTTGATCTCCCTCGGCCTTATCGAGACGCCCATCCAGATTGCTTACACCGACATCGGCGTCGGTATCGGGCTGGTGTATAGCTACTTGCCGTTTATGGTGCTGCCTATTTACGCCACCATCGAGAAGTTTGACTTCCGACTGGTCGAGGCGGCGTATGACCTTTATGCCGACAAGGTCACCATCATGCGCAAGATCATCTTGCCTTTATCTATGCCGGGGATTATTGCGGGGTCCTTGCTGGTGTTTATCCCGAGCCTGGGTGCATTTATCGCCCCCGACCTGCTTGGCGGCGGCAAGAATCTGATGATCGGCAATCTCATCGCGCTCCAGTTCCAGGGCTCGCGCAACTGGCCCTTTGGCTCGGCCGCGGCAATCATCTTGATGACCATCGTGCTGGTCGCGCTGCTGTTCTACATCCGTCAACAGGCCAAAAGTGGCGTTCGGGCGCACTGACCATGACGACGATGAGAAAGGGTCTGGACCTCAAGCGCTACCCGGGTTTTCGCGGTATTACCTGGGCCTGTATGTTGTTTCTCTACGGGCCGATCATCGTCATTGCGATTTACTCCTTCAACGAGATACGTTCCATCACGGTCTGGGGCGGCTTCAGCCTCGATTGGTATGTGAAGGTCTTCAACAACGAGCTGATACAGCGCGCGACGCTGAACTCGTTGATGATTGCCTTTGTCGCCGCCACCGTCGCCACCGTCTTTGCCACCGCCGCCGCCGTGGCAATGATCCGTGGCGCCGCGTTCAGGGGCAAAGAGGTGGTCTTTGGCATGATCAGCTTACCGCTGATGGTGCCCGAGATCGTCACGGCGATCGCCTCCCTCGTGTTTTTCGTGCTGATTGGGATGCCGCTTGGGCTTGGTACGATCACCTTGGCGCACACGGTATTTTGCATCCCATTTGCGTATTTGCCGATCAGCGCACGTCTGGAAGGGATCGAGGCCTATTACGAAGAGGCGGCCCGGGATCTCTATGCCGATGGCTGGCGCGCCTTTGTGCACGTGCTCTTGCCCTTGATGCTGCCCGGGATCATCTCCGGCTTTATGCTGGCCTTCATCATCTCGCTCGATGACTTTATTATCACCAACTTTGTGGCGGGACCCGGGGCGACAACCCTGCCGCTCGCGATCTACGGTCTGGTGCGTACCGGGCTGACTCCGGAGATCAACGCGATTTCCACGCTGTTGCTCATGGTGTCAATCGCGTTTGTCACCTTGTCGTTTTTCGTGGGACGTCGGCAGAAAAGCTGACGTCGGCTCAAACCTGAGAGGAGAGTAAAACAATGAAAAAATGCATACATTTACTTGCCGGTGTGGCGCTGGCTCTATCGCTGGCGTCGCCCGCGCAAGCCGCCGGTAAGCTAAACATATACAACTGGTTCGATTATTTGCCGCAAGAGCTCATCGATAAGTTCTCCAAGGAGCACGATGTCGAGGTCACCATGGATACCTACGATTCGAACGAGTCGCTGCTTGCACGCTTGAAGGCGGGTGTGACCGGTTACGACGTCGCGGTGCCCGGCGACTACATGGTCGCTATCTTGATCAAGGAGGGTTTGCTCGAGAAGGTCGACGCAAACCAGCTTCCAAACTTCAAGCATATGAACCCGGCCTGGGTCGATGTGTATTGGGACCCGGGTCGTGAGTACTCCATCCCCTACCAGTGGGGCAGCACGAACTTCATGGTCGATACGGCGGTGTATGACGGCGACATCGACACGCTGGCCATTTTGTTTGACCCACCGGCCAAACTGCGCGGCAAGATCAACATGCTCAAGGATGTCAACGACGTGCTAAACGCGGGCTTGCGGTATTTGGGGCATCCACGGTGCAACGACAACCCGGAACAGCTCAAAGAGCTGAACAAGCTGCTGCTCGGCGCAAAAGAGCATTGGTTGAGCTTTAACTCCGATGGCGCCAAGGAGGTGCTAGTGTCGGGTGATGCGGCCGTGGGCCAGATCTGGAATGGTTTTGGCATGCGCGCGCGTGCGGAGAAAGCAACGCTAAAGTATGCCTATCCCAAAGAAGGATTCACGGGATGGATGGACAACATCGTCGTCTTGAAGGGCGCACCCAATCTAGAGAACGCCAAGCTCTTTATGAACTTCATGCTGGAGCCGGAGAACGCGGCAACCTTGACTAACTTCGCGCGCTACACCGCCGGTGTCCTGGGGACCGAGCCGTTTCTAGAGCCGGAGCTCACGACGGCCCTGGAGCTCAACCCGCCCAAGGGAGCGCCCGCGCCCGAGTTCGTGCCGCCGTGCTCACCCGAGGTCGTCAAGTTCTATGACCGTATCTGGACGAACTTGTTGAAATAGCCGACGCATGTTTGTCGAGACCGGGGCTGTTGTCCGGCAGCCTCGGTCCGTGCGCCAAAGCTGCCGGGTGTGACCGTGGCGGGGTAGTTGTAGACACGCATACCACGTCGCTCGCCGGCAAGCGCACACTATCAGCCAGCCGAGGAGCCAACATGGCGCGTGACCCCCGTTACGACATTCTCTTCGAGCCGGTTCAAATTGGACCGGTCACCGCGAAGAATCGCTTTTATCAGGTCCCACACTGTAACGGCGGTGGCTACAGAGACCCGTCCGCGGCCGCGCAGATGCGCCGCACGAAGTCGGAGGGCGGCTGGGGTGTGGTCTTTACCGAGCAGGTGGAGATGCACCACACGTCGGAGATCACACCCTTTATCGAGCTGCGGCTGTGGGACGACCAGGACGTGCCCATGCTCGCGAACATGGCGACGAATATGCACGAGCATGGCGCGTTGGCCGGGATACAGCTCGCTTACTCGGGTATCAACGGGCCCAATCTTTACTCCAGGGAAGTGCCGCTGGGACCAACGGCCCTGCCCATCCTCACTTTCACCAGCGACCCCGTGCAAGCGCGCGCGATGGACAAGCAGGACATACGCGACCTGCGACGCTGGTACAGAAACGCATTTCGAAGGTCCAGGCAGGCGGGCTTCGACCTGGTTTGTCTGTATGGAGCGCATGGCTTTGGCATCATCCAGCACTTTCTGTCGCGTGCCACCAATCAACGCTGCGACGAGTATGGCGGTAGCCTCGAAAATCGCAGCCGTTTGCTGCGCGAGCTTGTCGAGACCGCCAAGGAAGAGATCGGCGATAGTTGCGGTGTCACGGTGCGATTGTCCTTGGAGGAGATGCTGGGTGAGCACGGCTTCTCAAACGCGGAGCTGCGTGATGTCATCGAGATGAACGCCGAGCTGCCGGACCTTTGGGACCTCGCGCACGGTACCTGGGAAGATTGCTCGGCGACCTCGCGCTTCAAGGACGAGGGCGCGCAGCAAAGCCTGGTTGCCGGTATCAAAGCGCTGACGCCAAAGCCCGTCGTCGGCGTGGGCCGTTTTACCTCACCCGACGCCATGGTCAAGCAAGTCAAGTCCGGCGTCCTCGACTTTATCGGCGCCGCGCGCCCGTCTATCGCCGACCCTTTCTTGCCGCGAAAAATCGACGAGGGTCGCATCGAGGACATCCGCGAGTGTATCGGTTGCAATATCTGTGTGACCGGCGATATGACGATGTCGATCTCGCGCTGCACGCAGAATCCCACATTTATGGAGGAATGGCGCAAGGGCTGGCACCCTGAGAACATGCAGGCCAAGGGCGAGAGTGAGAGCGTCCTCGTCGTCGGTGCCGGGCCGGCCGGGCTCGAGGCGACGCGCGCGCTTGGTCTACGTGGGTATCAGGTCGCGCTTGCCGAGGCCGGCACCGAGCTGGGTGGACGCGTCGCGCGCGAATGTATGCTGCCGGGTCTCTCCGCCTGGGGGCGGGTGCGCGACTACCGCGAAGGACAGATCCGCAAGATGCCAAACGTGGACATCTACTTCGACAGCCGTTTGTCGGCGGATGACCTCTTGCAGTTCGGTTTCGAGAACATCGCGATCGCGACCGGGGCCACCTGGCGGCGTGATGGGGTGGCGCGTTTCCATCTGTTCCCCATCGATATCTACGAGGTCATGCCTGTGTTTACACCCGATGACCTGATGGCGGGCAAGCTGCCGACGGGCAAAGTCGTCCTTTATGACGACGACCATTTCTACATGGGTGGTGTGCTCGCCGAGCTGCTTGTCAACTACGGTTGCGAGGTGTCGCTGGTGACGCCGTCGGCCTTTGTCTCCGACTGGACCCGAAACACCTTGGAGCAAGCCTTCATACAAAAGAAGCTGATCGATCTGGGCGTCGACATCCATGTCACGCGGGCGGTATCCGCCATCGCCAAAGACCATGTGACCACCGTGTGCGTGTACAGCGGAGCGCAGCAGAAGATGGCCGCGGATGCCGTCGTGCTGGTCACATCGCGTGTGGGCAATGATGATTTATGGGTAGACGTGAAGG
>CAJHYW010000065.1_pt1 | contig 16820 bp, 15 predicted proteins | sample 9198811 | NCBI WGS metagenome assembly CAJHYW01 (sample SAMEA7708378, study PRJEB35096) | sediment metagenome | biome: marine neritic benthic zone biome [ENVO:01000025]; feature: sediment [ENVO:00002007]; material: shallow marine sediment [ENVO:03000034] sea grass bed [ENVO_01000059] ...
GTATCGCCCGCATCCACCACGAGCGTCGCGCCCGGCTGCTCGTCGCGCAGCCGGTTGATGACCGTGGCGACATAAGCCATCCCGCCCATCCGGCCTTCGAGCGCCGCCTTCTCGACATAGTTGCCCTCGGAGGACTGCAGCCCCCAAGGTTTCATTTCGTCCAGATAGCGGTAGTAGACCGGCTTTAAGTAGGTGTGGATGTCGTTGGTGCTGAGGATGCGTATCTCGGTGACATCCGAGGCACGGGCGGTGGCCACGCAGACGAGCGTGACAAGAAAGACCGCCGCCGCGGTCAAACGGCCCTTTGCCTTCGGGCCAACAGCGTAGGATAGGGTGAAGCTAGCAACCACCCGCCGCGACCTTGGTGTCCTTGCTGGTCGCCCACTTGCCGTGCTGGTTGCACTCGGCGACCACCCACACCCTCGCCTCACCGCCGGCGAGACGGATCTGGGTGCCCAGGTACACCTCACCGTTGACCGGTGTGAAGTAGAACTTGCCTTTGATCACCACCGGGTCGGTGAAGTTCATGATCTGGATGCTCTTGATGTAGTGGTCGGGCTCCATGGGATGGTCCACCTCGACCACGATTGGTGCCTGGCTGCCGTCTTCCACGACCGGTGGCAGCGTCACCTTTGGGATGTGCATCTTCTCGAGATCGCTCAAGTTCTCCGGGTCGGCGGGTGTCTGAAACACCGCTCCGTGGGCGACATTCGGTATGACGCTGGTTGCGAACATGGGTACCGCAATGCCGCCGACGCTCGCGTAGCGCAGGAACCGGCGTCGGGTCACAACACCGTCGATGTTCATTCCGTGTCCTCCAAAGTTGATGAGCACTTGGTGCTCACATCATAACTATCAGCAAGCGCCCGCCGGAAGCGACGGGCGCTGTAGAACCTAAACCCGCTCCAAGCAACTGCTTGCAGCGTTACGTGCATCCTACCGTAAACCGCGGCCTTGTTGCGTTACTGCGCGGCCAGCTTGGCCTGCAAGGCTTGTGGGCTCGGCACCCACCGCACACCGTTGTTCTGGATGCCGGCTTCGAGGTCGGTCGTGATCGTGTCCCACTCCATCGGGTCTGCGGACGAGGTGTCGACCAGCGTCGCAACGGGCTCTTTCTTGGTTGAGACCACCGCCCGCGTGCCTTGCGGGTTGAAGGCGACGTTGTGTGGTCCAAGCCCCGTCGTGATCTGTTTCAGGGCCACGTCTTCCTTGGTGTCGATAACCGTGATCTCATCGGACTTGCCGGACTCGTTGGCAAACAACCCGTAGCGTGGATTGGCGGGGTTGAGATACAAGCGGTTGGCGTCCTTACCGGTATCGATGGTCTTGATGAGCTCGAGCTTCGCCATGTCGATGACGCCGACTTTCTCGGCTTTGCGTAGACCCACGTAGCACTTGGAGCTATCCGCAAGACAGGTGGTGTTGCCACCGCCACCGGGGACCTCAACGGTCTTGACGATCTCGGCGGTCTGGGTGTCGAAGAACACGACGGCCCCCTTCGCCGATGCCATGAAGTACTTGCCGTCCGGCGTCATGCCACCCGCGCGGCCGTCTTTGATCGGGTACCACTTGATCTCTTGGCGCGAAGCGACGTCGATGACCGATACGCCCTTGGGCTCCTGCTGGCAGGTCGTGAAGACCAGACGGTCGTCCAAGGTGAACATCGCATCGCGGGCACCGTTACAGCTGACCGAGATGGTGGCGATGGGACGCCGGGTCGCCGTGCTCAGAAAGGTCAGGTAGCCGTGCTCCGTATCGAGGATGTTGCCGGTGACCGCCAGCGGCTGCGTGTATGCAAAGCCCACATGCAGCGGCGCGATGACCTTTTTGCCATCCATGCTGACCGAGAACTTGTCGACGACTTCCTGCGTGGTCAGGTCGATAGTCCAGAACACATCTTTCTCGTAGCGCTGCGACGACCACACGTAACGGGCGCCCGGGATGACCCACAGATGATGGTTCCCCGTCTCACCCATGTCGATCATCTTGACGGTTTCGCCTTTCTCGTAATCGACCACCGAGACCGTTGGCTCACCCTGGTTGTCGATCAAAAAATTGCCGTCCATGCCTGCGACGGCATGCCAGTCCATGCGTACCGTGTTCTGCGGGTCCAGGAACACGAGCTTTTGATAGTCTTCCGTGCTCATGCCCTCGCTCGGCGCGCCGAATGTCGTGCCTTTCTCCGCGGCAGAGACCGAGCCTGCGAGTAGTAAAGCCGCCGCGGTCGCGACGCAAATGCTTGTGCTTCTCATTGAGCTTCCTCCTATATTGCCTCCGCTCTCGTCACTACGAGACCCTGCGGCGGAGGGTTCAGACTGCGTTCGTTATGCCGTTGTCGAATCCATGGGCAAGCTCAGACGATAACGAGCTTTCGTTTGACCTCGTTCCACGTTGCCATGAGATACCACAGGCACATGATTGCGATGACCGAGATCAAGGCCATCTTGAATCCAATTACATCGGGCAGGAAGACCGCTTCGCCGACGCGGTTTATGAGGCCGCTATCCACCATCCAGCCGCGGAACAGCGAGCCCGAGAGGGCGAACGCTATGACCGCCACCCAGAGCTTCAAATGACCTTCCCCGGCGCGCCACAAGGACCCGGTGGCGCAGCCGCCGCTCATCGACATGCCGATGCCAAAGATAAAGCCGCCAAGCAGGCTGCCCAACCAGAACGCCGACGAAACTTGCGTCTCCCATTCGCGCAGATCGGTCCATTTGAGAATCGTGAAGCCGGTTGCCGCGATGATGATGGCAACCGCCACCGCCTTTGTCGCATCCGCGTTACCGGTCATGAAGGGTTCGCGGAACGCGCGCACAAAGCAAAAACGGGTGCGCTGCATAAACAACCCGATGACGATGCCGAAGAGCAGAAAACCGCCGCGTATGGGGTACTCGTTGCTGTCGTAGAGAAAGGCGAGCGCAACGCCCAGCGCTAAGACCGCCAGACCCCACCAGGGCTGATGCCGGCCCCAGTCGCCCGAAGCCTTCTTTGCCGGCGGCAGACGCTCGGCCCAGCGCGGCAGGCTGATGTAGCTCACCTCCCACACCAGCAGCTTGAGCCCGACCACCACACCGGCCATCAAGCCCACCATCATCACGAGCCCGGCCATGGAGAGCGCCGCCGTCGCGCTAAAGAAGCCGCCGATATTACAGCCGAAGGCGAGCGCCGACCCAACGCCCATCAGACAACCGCCCACGAGCCCTTTGAACAGCTCCCAGGGTGGCGCCATCCGCAGCTTGAACTGGCGCGCGAGAAGCGCGGCCGCCAACGCGCCCCCGATGATGCCGAAGTTTAACACCGAGGTGGAATACAAATGTGGAGTGATGATGGTGCGGTCGGCGAGGCCAACCGAGTTGAAAAACCAATCGCCCCAGTTCCGCACCCCGTCGGCCGCGCTCCAGGGTTTCTCGAAGGCGAACAAGAAGACATTGATGGCGCCGAACAGCACACCGCCGACCCAGACAGGCCACTGCTGGCCAAACACCTTGTTGTAGCCGGTGGCAAGCGCGCCCCGGAAGCTGTCGGGCTGCTGCTCGGCTGTTACGGGCGAGTCCATCGATTATTGCGGCGTTCTCGCGGCGCAGGGCGACCCACGCGGTGCCCACATCTCCCCGTTCTCGAAGCGATGAGGCTTGGAGCACGTGTCGAAGCTAGGGCCAACAAATCGGCCGACCCAGCTCGCACTTTCCGGCCGCTGCACATAGTTCTATTTATCATGTCCTGGTGCCAATGTCGTATGGCGGACGCAGGAATCTAAGACCATACAGGATCATACCGGCGGGGGGGCGGAGGTCCATATCTCAGGGGGAGTATCCCCCAAAATCCCGAAAAAACAGGTGCATACACCCGAATTCGGGGGTTAGCCCTTCTTCATCAAGAAGTAGTACTTGTCGCTTTCCTGCCTGGACTCGAGCAACTCGTGTCCGGTCTGCCGGGCGAGCGCTGCCATGTCCTCGACCGACCCGGGGTCGGTGGCAATAATCTGCAAGACCTCGCCGCTAGACATCTTATCCAGTGTCTTCTTGGCCCGTAGCACGGGCAACGGGCAGTTCAACCCGCAGGCATCCAGCTCGTGATGAAATTCAGTCATCGTCTTCCCCCAATTCTTATTAACCCGGCGGCGCCCGCCCAAGCGCCATTCAAAAATATCCTACCGCGAAGCCAATCCATATATCTCCTAGGAAATGAAGACTTCTTGACCTGGACCATCCCAACGGGCCCCAAGACACTCCCAACTATTGGACACCCATAGATTTCGGACGTCTGTTGAGGGCAGACAAGATATGGTTCTGAAATTCAATGAGTTAGAGCTCAAAGGGTCTTCGGCGGCCCAAAGGATTTAGGTGCTCTGAAGGTTTGTGGGGGTTTATTCGCGGATGTCCCAAAGGTTTACGCACCAAAGGTTTACGCAAAGGTTTACGGAAGCTGGGAAATCAGTGGGTGTCCGGGAATTCGGGGAATTCGTCCCGGAATTCGCCCTCCCGGAATTCGCCGGGTATTCAGGAAATCAGTGGGTGTTCCGGAAGGGTTAGATGTCGTTGAGATTAATGGCACCAAATGAATGGCAAATGATGGGTGTCCCCAATGATGCCCCAGCAAATGATGGGTGTCCCCAATGATGCCCCAGCAAATGATGGGTGTCCCCAATGATGCCGCCACCCAATGATGCCGCCACCCAATGATGCCGCCAATGATGCCGGCGGCAATGATGCCGGCGCGCCCAAGTGATGGGTGTCCCGAACGCTTCGCCGCGAACGCTTCGCCGCCGAACGCTTCGCCGAATTCTTCGAAGGGTTCGCGCTCGCGCGGCCCCGGCCACGCATTGACGTTAGTGACGCCCGCCGCTAGAGGGTGGGGGCGAGACTCATTCGCGTTGTGCGAGCACAGCTGGCAACACGGTCTTAGAGATACGCTTTGCCAGCGTGTACATGCGCCGCATGTGGTCGACGAACGACATCTCGAGCCTGACCAATGCCAGATAGTCCGGGTCGTCGGCCTTGAGCCGAGCTGCCTTTCGTCCCAAGATACGGTCGGACTGCTCGCGCAGCGTGTCCTTCATCAGCATCACCGACTCGGCGGCTTTTTGGTCGTTATCGCGTATGGCCTGAACGGTGAGCTCGACGGATTTCACGACCGATTCGTAGAGCTCCAGCAACATGCCTCGGGTTTCGTCCCCGGGTTTGGACGCAGTCTCGACCGACTTGTGGGCGAGCGCAACGATATCCGTCTCGATGACGTCCGCCAGGTTCTCTAGATTGTCCGTTGCCATCATCAGCCCCTGGAGCTCATCGCTCTCCTCCTCGGTCAGCGTCCCTTGGCGGATCTTCCCGAGGTACTCGAAGATCTCCGCCTCCAGGATGTCGACCTGGTCATCGCGCCTCGCGATATCGGCGACGAGTTCCAGGTCTCTTTCTCTAAACGCCGGCTCCACATCTTTGAGCATGCCGAGCGTAATCTCTCCGACCCGCCCCAGCTCGAGACGCACCTGCTGGAGCGCCAAGGTCGGCGCCGCCAAGACGGCATCGTCGAGAAACTCCGCCTCGATGATGACGCCCGCCGCAGGTTTGCGCTCCGGTACCAGCCGCTCGGCTAGTCGCGCGAACGCCCCAGTGAAACCGATAAAGAGCGCGGTGTTGATCACGTTGAACATCGTATTGGCGTTCGCAATCTGTCGCGGCACTTCCGCCGCCGCCCGCGCCATCCCGTCCAGCTCCGTGCTGGCCGGCGAAACCCACACCGCGATATCGACCAGCAGCCAGATAAAGGGCAGCCATATCAGCGTGCCGAGCACATTGAACACCACATGCACGACAGAGGCCTGCACCGCTTCGGTCGACTTGCTGCTCAGAATCCCCATCAGCGCCGTCGTCACGGCGGTGCCGATGTTCGCGCCAAGCGCGAGGGCGATACCCGCCGGCAGGGCCAGCAGGCCCTCGCTCGCCATAGCGATAGCAATACCGACCGTGGCCGCGGAGGACTGCACGACCGCAGTAAACACCGCACCGGCAAGAATACCCGCAGCCGGGTTCTCCAAACCCTTGAGTATCTCCAGGAAAGGTTCGTAGGTCCGCATGGGCGTCATCGCAGAACCCATGAGTCCCATGCCGTAGAACACGAGACCGATCCCCATTAGCATCATGCCGTAGTACTTCACCTTCTCGCGTTTGGCGGAAAAGAGCATGAAGAAACCGATGGCCACGGGACCCAGCGAGTAGGCGGAGAGGTTGAAGGCCAGGAGCTGAGCGGTGACGGTGCTGCCAATGTTGGCGCCCATAATTACGCCGACAGACTGTGAGAGGGTCATCATCCCGCCGCCGATAAAGCCGACGACCAGCAAGGTCGTCACGGTAGAGGAGTTGAGCACACCGGTGATGAATGCACCGGTCAATGCCCCCGTAAAGCGATTGGTTGTGAGCTTTGCCAGCACGGTCTTCAACGCCTGGCCCGCCGCCTTCGTCATGCCCTCCGACAGCTGTTGTAGACCGGCGAGAAACAGAGCCAGCCCACCAAACAGACCTAGAGTCAGCTGCAGCCAATCTGGAGACTCCACGGCGATGTCCGCCTCCGCCGCAAAGACAAAGAAGGCCATCGCCAGCAGCAAGACCGCGAGACCCGTTCGTAACAAACAGGCGTTGAAGGGCTGGTAGATTGCTTGTTGTCGCTGTGGCGATCTCATGGGTGGTTCCTGGCTAGGGTGTGAACACAGACGACGAAGGTAGGGCCGCGGTGCGCGCAAGTTTGCAGATCGTCCGCATCGTGTCAACAAAGCCAATAATGATGCTGCGCGCGTCGGAGCACCCGAATCGTGGTTTGCGCGGCGGTCGTTGCAACAACGCAAGGCCCGCAGTTTCACGCAGAGTCGGCGGCGGTACGCGGCTGTACAGGAATCTAGCGTCGTCCGAAGTCCAGCAATGAACACACATCGGTCTGGCCCTTGCTGTACGATAGCGTCAACAGGCGCACGCATGGAGGAGTCAGCCATGAAAGCCTGGACCGTTCTTCTGTCCATCACTTTCTTGCTCACCGTGAATGGATGTGCGGCTCCACCCGAGCGGGATCTGTCGACGCAGATCAGCAAGTTCAGTGGGCTACCAAACGGGCGCGACCCGCTCAACCCATCCGAGTTTCGCAGCGATTCCGAGCATGGCGACTTTGCCAAGTTTGAACGTCTGCACGGCCTTACGCTAAAGATTCTCCAGCTCTCGGGCGGCGGGTAAAACGGTGCCTTTGGCGCCGGTGTTCTCTATGGTTGGGGTGACTCGGGTACCCGCCCGCAATTCGAAATTGTCACCGGTATCAGCACGGGGGCATTGATGGCGACCTCCGCAGTTTTGGGTGAGAGCGAGGATGACGAAGCCCTGAAGCAGGGCTGCACCGAGATCACCGCGGCCGACATATACAGGAGGCACAGCCGACTCAAAGTGATCACCGGTGCGAACTCGCTTCTGAACACGGCACCGCTCGCCCGGCAGATCGAGTTGATGATCACCATGGAAACGCTGGACCGTGTCGCCAGAGAGCACGATAAGGGCCGGCGGCTCGTCATCGGAACCACGAATCTCGATTTCGCACAGCTTTGGTACTGGAGTCTGAGTGAGATGGCCACCCAGCGCTCCGAGGAGGCGCTCGAGCTTTACCGCAAGCTTCTGCTCGCGGCGGCCTCGCCCACCACGCAGCAAGTTGCGCCCTGGCTTCGCGACGTCGTTGGTCGCATGCGCACGAAAGCCTCGCGGTGAGTGGCGCTGCAGGCGATGACCTGCCGGCGCCTACTGGCCGACTGAAGGTCCAGTAGCGCATCTGCAAGAGCAACCCCCAGTTCGCTCGATAGACATAGTGGCGACAGCGGTCTCACGGCCCAAGGCCGTCGCTACTAAGGGAGGTTGTTGTCGCTCGTCGCCATAGCTTGTAGCCTAGGCACCGGCCGGCCCTTCTTGGGTCGCTGCTTGGGTCAGCGTTCGTAGAAGAGACGTCGAGGGGCGTCGGGCCGAGTCTTCGTGTTCTCCGCTTACCTGGGAGCCGCAGAGTTGTCCACTATTCGACTAGAGGGTGTCGAGAAGCGGTGGGGTGATACCGTTGCCGTGCGCGACATATCGCTGACCGCCGAGGAAGGACAGTTCCTGGTCCTGCTCGGACCCTCCGGGTGCGGCAAATCGACGACGCTGCGTGTCATTGCCGGGCTGGAGTCCCTAACGGCGGGCCGGGTCTTTATCGCGGGGCGCGACGTGAGTGAGGCACCGCCGGCGGCGCGCAAGATCTCGATGGTGTTTCAGTCGTACGCCCTTTTTCCGCATCTCGATACGCGTGAGAACATCCTGTTTGGGTTAAAGGTGCGCAAAGTGCCCAGCGCGGAACGTGAGCGGCGCCTACGACAGGTGGCGGAGATGGTGGGTCTGGCGGGTCTGCTCGACCGAAAACCGTCACAGCTTTCCGGTGGCCAGCGCCAACGCGTCGCGCTGGCGAGGGCGATCGTTGCGGAAAATCATATTTGCTTGATGGACGAGCCGCTGTCGAATCTGGATGCGAAGCTTCGGCATGAAATGCGCGTGGAGATCCGCGCACTCCAGCAGCGTCTTGGAATGACGGTGGTGTACGTCACACACGACCAGACCGAGGCGATGAGCATGGCGGACAAAGTCGTTTTGATGAACGATGGACGTATCGAGCAGGAAGGTACGCCGGAAGCCCTTTACACCGACCCCGCGACGATGTTCACCGCCCGCTTTATTGGCACCCCACCGATGAACTTGGTCGAGCTGGATGACGGCGCTGGAGGCGCGACCATCCCCGGTACGAACGGCGTGCCGATTCTGGAAGGTCCTGGGGCCGGGTTCCAGATCGGGGTCCGACCGGAGGACATCGCTATCGGTGAGTCTGAAGGCGTGCTGGCCGAGCTCGTCTCCACAGACTATCTGGGTGCGGATACGATTGTCACGGCCAAGATAGGGAGTCAATCGCTCTTGATCCGAAAGCCGGGGCGTGTCGAGCTGGATGACAAGCGTAGCGTGCACTTGAGGTGGTCGCCGCGCGATGTGTATGTATTCGAGAGTGCATCGGGACAGCGTGTCGACAAGACGCTTTTCTGAGATCACACATGACCAGAGAGGAGGAGGGAAAAATGAAAAACCTAAAGAAAGTCATGTCTTACACACTGGCTACGGCCTTGTCGCTGTTCGCGATGTCGGGTTCAGCGCTTGCAGCGACCGAGCTCACCATGTTTTACCCGGTCGCCGTGGGTGGGCCGCTGACAAAAGTCGTCGATGGGCTGGTCGCGGATTTCGAAAAGCAACACCCCGATATCAAGGTCAACGCAATCTATGCGGGCAACTATAACGACGCGCGCATAAAGGCCTTGGCCGCGTTGAAAAGCGGTAAGCCCGCGCAGCTCTCGGTGATGTTCTCCATCGATATCTACGAGCTCATCGAGCAAGACGCCATCGTTGCCTTCGATGACATCGTCGAAACGGACGAGGAGCGCGAATGGCTGTCGACCTTTTTCCCCAGTCTCATGGAAAATGGAATGACCAAAGGCAAGACCTGGGGTATTCCCTTTCAGCGCTCTACCATCGTCATGTACTACAACAAGGACGCCTTTCGCGATGCGGGTCTCGACCCCGAAACACCGCCCGCGACCTGGGACGAGTTCGTTTTAATGGGTAAGAGCCTCATAAAGAAAGACTCCGCGGGCAACACCGAGCGTTGGGGGGCCATGATTCCATCCACCGGCTACCCTTATTGGATGTTTGGGGCGCTCGCCATGCAAAACGACCAGGTGCTCATGAACCGCGATGGCAACGAGACCTATTTCGATTCACCGGGTGTCGTGGAAGCGCTCCAGTTTTGGCGTAACCTGGGTGCCGAGCACGAAGTGATGCCGGCGGGAACCATCGAGTGGGGCACCTTGCGGCAGAACTTTCTGGAAGGCAAGACCGCGATCATGTGGCACTCCACGGGGAACCTGACCGCGGTCAAGAAAAATGCGAGCTTCGAGTTCGGCGTGGGCATGTTGCCCGCCAACAAACGTCGTGGCACGCCAACCGGCGGCGGGAACTTCTACATCTTCAAGCAAACGACGCCTGAGGAGCGCAAGGCTGCATTGACGTTTATCAGGTGGATGACGGGGCCGGAAAGAACCGCGGAGTGGAGCATCAAGACAGGCTATATCGGGACCCGTCCGGACGCCTATCAGACCGACAAGCTACAGATGTATGTCAAGGAGTTCCCACCCGCCGCGGTCGCACGCGACCAGCTCGAGTTTGCCACGGCCGAGCTGTCCACTTTCCAAACCGGACGTGTGCGAAAGCTTTTGGATGATGCCATTCAAGCCACGCTGACCGGGGACAAGACGCCCGAGGAGGCGCTTGGCTCTGCACAAAAACAATCAGAGCGCTTGCTCAAGCGTTACCGTTAGCGCACTGAGATTGAATAGCTCATATCCAGGGCGGGTGCACACCCGTCCTGGATGACCATGGCTGACCACTCCATCGTGAAGGCTCATCTCTACGGCTGGCTGCTCCTGACACCCGCAGCCATCCTGCTTATCGCCTTTACCCATTACCCCACGCTTGCGACGCTGAGTCACAGCGTCTTCTCGACGGGCACCGCGACGCGTCCTGCCGAATTCGTCGGCATCGAGAACTATCAGCTGCTATTCGAGGACGAGGTCTTCTGGAAGGTCGTCGAGAACAACATATGGTACGCGGTCGGCACCATACCGCTCAGCATCGCGATTGCCATGCTGATGGCGCTCTGGGTGAATCGGCGGCTTGCCGGGCGGGGTTTTTTGCGAATGGCCTATTTCACGCCCACCGTGCTACCGATGATCGCAGTGGCGAACATTTGGTTGTTCTTCTACACGCCCGATATTGGTCTGATTGACCAAGTATTGGCCATGGTCGGTATTCCCGGTCACAACTGGCTTGGTGACCCGAGCACCGTTCTCGGTTGCCTCATCGTCATGACCATCTGGAAGGAATCGGGGTTCTTCATGATATTCTACCTCGCGGCGCTCCAGTCCTTACCGCCCGAGCTCGAAGAAGCAGCGCGCATAGAAGGTGCGAGCCGATGGTACTACTTCCGCAGGGTCGTCTTCCCGCTCCTCATGCCCACGACGTTGTTTGTGTTGATCAATGCTGTGATCAACTCGTTCAAGCTCGTTGACCATCTTTTCATTCTCACCAAGGGTGGTCCGGACAACGCGAGCTCCTTGCTTCTGTACTACATCTACGAGGTGGCTTTCAGCTTCTTCGACGAAGCCTATGCCGCGACCCTCACGGTCGTGCTGTTGGCTGTCCTGGCGGTGATCGCTATCGGCCAATTCCTCGTTCTGGACAAGAGGATCCACTACCGGTGAGCCGACCCTTGCCGCATGAGACCACACACTGGGTCGAGACAACGGCTGCCTGGATTCTAGGGCTCCTGTGGATACTGCCGTTGCTCTATGCGTTCTGGAGCGCCTTTCATCCGCGAGAGTTTGCAACCCATTTCGAGCTGCTCGCGCCCTTGACCCTGGATAACTTTCGAGAAGCCTGGAGCTATGCCCCGTTCGCACGCTATTACTTCAACACCTTTGCGCTCGTCAGCTCTGTCCTGGTCGCGCAGTTTATCCTTTGCACACTCGCCGCCTTCGCCTTCGCGCGGTTTGAGTTTGCCGGTCGCGAGGTGGCTTTTGCACTCGTGCTCGTGCAGCTCATGATCATGCCGGAGGTATTGATCGTCGAGAACTACCGCACCATGAGCCAGTTGGACCTCGTTGACACCATCTCAGGCATCGGTTTGCCATATATGGCAAGCGCATTCGGTATCTTCTTGCTGCGTCAGACCTTCAAGACCGTGCCAAAGGAGCTGGAGGAGGCGGCCCGGGTGGAGGGTTGCAACATGCTCCAGATTCTCTGGAAGGTGTATGTTCCAATCGCGCGCCCTACCTATCTCGCTTACGGCCTGGTCTCGGTAAGCTACCACTGGAACAATTTTCTATGGCCGCTGGTGATCACGAACTCGGTGGAGACCCGGCCCTTGACCGTGGGTCTTGCCGTTTTTGGGGCGCCCGAGTCGGGTGTTGACTGGTCCATCATCACCGCCGGGACGCTGATCGCGGTTGCACCGCTGTTGATCGCTTTCTTATTGTTCCAGCGACAGTTCGTCCAGTCTTTTATGCATGCCGGAATCAAATGAAAATTCTAAGTGGTCTACTCTTGGCTCGATGCTCGAAGTAGTTAGAGATGACCAATACCGATCTGTTGCCCGTGTCTTTCAGATCGACATCGCGGTCCGACCACAGACGGCCGTTCAAGACGCGGTGAACGGGAAGACGAGTGGCGTAACCAGAAGCGTTACGACATAGGTCAGCAAGAGCAGCGGGATACCCACCTTCACGAAGTCCATGAATCCATAGCGACCGGGTTCAACGACAAGCGCGGCGGTGAGAAAGAAGATCACGGTCAGCATCACCCTGGGACCGGAATCACCGACGCCTTCCATCAGGGCCGCCACGATCATTTTCGTACCACCTGTTTTCTGCAGCGCGTCTGCCAGCGGTAGCATCCCGGCGATGAGCACGAGACTGCTCTAGTGGATTGCCCGATAGGAGTCCTCCATGGTGAGGCAGCGGGTGAACACGGCGGCTATGGCTGCCATGATCACCGCGGCCACCAAGGGCACCACATTGAAGATGGTGAGCAGAACCATTGCGGCGAGAATGAGCAGCGCCAGCGGCAGGCGCCGATAGGTCAGGCTTGCTCACCGCCTGTTGCTCTCGGCTAAAAGGAGTTCCCCACGCTCACGCTACCACATCCTTGTACATCGTTAACGACGACTTCCCACGATAGAAATTCCTGAAGAACGCGCGCGGCTTCAGTTGCACCCAGCGGCCTTCGTGGCACACGTAGCTACGGCTATGCCTTGCGCTCCAGCCCGGCGCTCAGACACACTTGTACCTCGCTATCATCCAGGCTCCTGATGCGGGCTAGCCTCTTGGCGTGCAAAGCCTTGGACCGGAAAGAGGCCGGCGTCGCCGACACCTACCCTGCTTATGCCTCGTACCGTCACCATCTACCGCGGCCTGCTAACGACCTTCCTCGCGGTCGTCATCATGCTGAGCGTGGCCATCCTAGCGGTCACTATCTTCGGGGTGCGGCATGCCATCGAGACCCTCGCCGTGGACCTCATTCGTGGGACAACCAACGAGGCCGAGGAAAAACTCCGTCGATTCTTCACTCCGGCGCAGCGCGGGCTCGCCGTCGCACGGGCTTGGGGCGAAGCGGGTCTGCTCCCAATCGAGCAACCCGACGAGATCAACGCTGCATTGATGCCGCTGCTGCGGGAGTTCCCACAGATCACTTCGGTGCTCGTGGCCGACAGGCGGGGTCGCGAGAACATGCTGCTCCGCCTCGGTGATACGTGGAAGAACCGCCGCACCCGCGTGGACCTATGGGGCGCGAAAAGCCAGTGGGCCGAGTGGGATGACGACGGTGTAAAAAGCGTCGAGTGGCGCGAGCTCGGCTACGACCCCCGGTTTCGACCCTGGTTCGAAGGGGCCATCCAGACCGAGGGCGAGGTCCACTGGACCTCGCCCTACATCTTCTTTACGACCAAGGACCCGGGGATCACCGCATCGGTTAGCTTCGAGGCCGCGGACGGTGTCACCCGCGTCGTCGGCTTCGACCTGATGCTACGCGACATCTCGGCGTTTACGAGCAGCGTGAGCGCAGGCCCACTGGCCAAGGTGTTCGTCATGACGGACGACGACCGCATCGTCGGTTTGCCTGCTCACCCTCGCTTCCAGGACGATCAGGCGCAGAAGGCAGCGCTTCTGAGCGCGCCGGTGGAGCTGGAGCTTCCTGTGGTGACCGATGCGCTCCTTGCGCTTGCCGCTTCGGACACGCCGGATGTCCCGGTACGCTTTCGCGGCAGTGATGGATCGTGGTGGTGGGGTGCCGACCGACGCTTTGCTTTGGGGCCGGAGCGATTTCTAAAGCTGGTCGTGACCGTGCCGGAGGCCCTGCTTCTGCGCGAAGTCCGCCAGATTCGCCTCTGGGTAGTGGGTGTCACCTTCGCGGTGATCGCCTTTGCCCTGTGGCGGAGCAGGGTTCTCGCGCGGCGCTTTAGTCGGCCCATAGAGGCTCTGGCGAGAGAGAGCGGTCGCATCGCGCAGGGTGATCTGGAGCAAAAGGAGACCATCGAGACAGAGTTCAAAGAGGTGCGGCGTCTCGCGCAGGCGCACGACCACATGCGCACGGCGCTTCGCACGCTGCTAAAGCTCGAGCGTGACCTGCAAATCGCGCGTCAGATCCAGCAGGGTACCTTTCCGGATAGCCTCCCGCGGGTCGATGGATTCCAGCTTGCCGCCTGGAGCGAGCCCGCCGACCAGACCGGTGGCGACACCTACGATCTGGTCGGCGTTCGTCACGCCGAAACCGGTGACATCATTCTCACCGGCGAGCAGCCCGAGCGCACCGTGCTGTTGCTCGCGGACGCGACCGGTCACGGCGTCGGGCCCGCCCTGTCGGTGACACAGGTGCGCGCGATGTTGCGTATGGCGGTGCGCAGCGGTCTCGGACTCGAAGCCATCCTGCGCTATCTGAACCAACAGCTCTGCGAAGACCTGAGCGAGGGTCGTTTCGTGACTGCATGGCTCGCCGAGCTTTCGCCCACCGAGCGTAGCGTGCGCTACTTCAGCGCGGCACAGGGTCCTTTACTGCATTATGTCGCGGCGACCAGAACCGTCGAGTTGCTAAAGCCTAACTCGCCGCCATTGGGCATAATCGAGCAGCTCGATTTCGTGCTCCCTGCACCCATCGTCATGCAGCCGGGCGATCTATTCGCCTGTATCTCCGATGGTATCTTCGAAGCCCACAATGCGCGTCGCGAGCTGTTTGACATCGCCCGCGTCGTCGAGCTGATAGAGCGCAACCACATGGAATCGGCCGACGAGATCCTCGAGCGCTTAAGGCAGGCCGTCGATGCTTTTGTTGCTGGCACATCGGCGGAGGATGACCTCACCGCCGTCCTCATCAAATGCTTATGAGCCGGACCGGCCGAGAAAAGAGCTTGCAGAGATTTCTCGCCGAAGCTGCTCGACAATTTCGAGGCGGCGTGGGACCGGCGGCGCAGCAAGCCTTCGAGCTATTAACAACCGTCGATGCGGAGACGATGAGGGCGCGCGCGCGTGCGCTGACCGTGGATGAACTCGCCGAGCCGGTGCCCGAGGAAATGCATCCCCTCTTGCAAGCATCACCGCCCACACCGTGTTTGGACGCGATTCGCGCCATCTATCGAAGTCTGGTCTGGTACCGCTCCGCGCGGTCGAATATGCCTTACGCGCAAATAGTCGGTCCCGGTAGCATGCTCGCTCGCGACGATGTGCGTATGGGTCTGTTTATGCTGCATGCCGCTTCGGACTATCCGGACCATGTGCACGGCGCGGACGAGGTCTACATCGTCTTAACAGGAAGCGCAGAGTGGTCCTTGAACGGCCGCGCATACGAGACCAAGGTAGCCGGGGACATCATCGAAGTGCCGTCGATGACGGTTCACGCCCTGCGCACATTTTCGGACCCCGCCCTAACCCTGTGGTCATGGACCGGCGACATAACCATGGACCGCTACCGCTTCACCTAATTCGGGGACAGTTTACTTATTTCCACCCGCGCTACTGCCCTGAACCCGGGAGCGCGCCGAGATAAGTAAACTGTCCCCGAAATTCGTGCCAGAGCACCAGGTTGTTCTCGAGCGGTGTCATCGCACCGAGGTCCAGCGTCTCGCCATCGATCTCCGGTTTGTAGGCGATGCCCATGTTGGTCAGACCGCAATAGGTCGTTACCACGTTTTCCCCGCCCAGACCGTCTTTTGTGCCGGCTTTCACTGCTTGGACTTATTGGTTACGATCACGCGTCCTCGAAGTAACAACGCACAGGGACGCGAGTCGATGGGGCGCTTCGCCGCAGGGGTTTTGTCGCTCTATCCTCAGCGGGAGATGTAAAACATGCAGGTGCCTGTTTCACCGTGTACCCCGGTTGCTCTACTGCTCGTAGCGATTTCGCTGACGGGTTGCGGTGACGACCCAATCGCCGAGCAAGAGGTCGTGCGACCCGTGCGCGCCGTCAAGGTCGGTGACGCCACGCAACTCACCGACCGGAGCTTTCCTGGTCAAGCCAAGGCAACCCAAGAGGTGGAACTCTCTTTCCGGGTAGCCGGACCCTTGATCACCCGGCCGGTAAACGTCGGAGACGTGGTCGAAGCGGGGGACATCGTGGCGCGTATCGACCCGCGTGACTTCGAGGTGAACTTGCGCTCGGTCGAGGCGCAGCTCACCGAGGCGAAGGCCGCGCTCAAGCGTGCGCAAGCCGACTTCGAGCGTTCGCGGAGTATCATGGAGCAGGACCCGGGTGCGATCAGCCAAACGGCCGTCGACCGCGCCGAAGAGGCGCGCGACCGGGCGCTAGCCGGCGTCGACGCCCTCGAAGCCTCGGTGGCGTCCGCCGAGGATGCGCTCGGCTACACCTATCTAAAGGCGCCTTTCGACGGCGCCGTGGTCGCGACCTATATCGAGAACTTCGAGGACGTGCGGGCCAAGCAAGCGGTCGTGCGCATTCTCGATAATTCGAAGATCGAGATGATCGTCAGCATCCCGGAAAACCTCATCTCATACACGCCGGGCGTACGGGACATAAAGGTGACCTTCGATGCCTTCCCCGACAAACCGCTTCCCGCCACGGTCAAAGAGATCGGCACCGAGGCGTCGCAGACGACGCGCACCTATCCGGTCACCCTGATCATGGACCAGCGCGAAGACGTCACCATCCTCCCCGGGATGGCCGGAA
>CAJHYW010000132.1_pt1 | contig 16637 bp, 13 predicted proteins | sample 9198811 | NCBI WGS metagenome assembly CAJHYW01 (sample SAMEA7708378, study PRJEB35096) | sediment metagenome | biome: marine neritic benthic zone biome [ENVO:01000025]; feature: sediment [ENVO:00002007]; material: shallow marine sediment [ENVO:03000034] sea grass bed [ENVO_01000059] ...
CTCGGCGAGTCGGGGGTGTTTTTCTGCAGCCTGGGGGCGATCCTGGCTTATGTTCTCTGGTTGGTTTTCTTTGGCCGCTATTGAATGTTTGGAAATACGATGAGCAAGCTCACGATTCGAATCATCATTGGGGTGGCCTTGGCCGGTGCCGTGCTGTCAGGGTTCTTATACTTTTATCAGTTATCGGTGATGCCGCGCACCGACGATGCGTATGTCGCGGCCGACGTGGTCCAGATTGCAGCGCAGGTCGAAGGCCCCATCGTCAATTCACCTGTTCAGAACAATGCGCCGGTAAAGAAAGGGGATTTGCTCTTCGAGATCGACCCGAAACCATTCCAGATTGCGGTCGACCAGGCCAAGGCAGAGCTCGCGCAAACGCGCCAGGACGTGGCAAGCCTGACCGATGCGGTCAAGACCGCTCGAGCAGGTGTCGACAGCGCAAAGGCCGGTGTCGATACGGCTAAGGCAAACATCAAGGATAGCCAGGCTGCCCTGGATAACGCGACGGGAACGTTCGCGCGTCAGAAAAAGCTGGTGCAGGAAGGGGCCACATCCAAGCAGAAGGTCGAGGATGCGGAGGCGGCATTCAAGGAGGCCCGCGCCGATGACGAGCAGGCGAAGTCCGCGCTCGTTCAAGCCGAGGCTGAGCTGCGTCAAGCCAAAGCCGAGCTCGCTCAGGCACAGGACGAGCTTGGCGCGGCGGGAGACGCGAATGCCCGCATCCTTTTGGCCAAGGCGAAGCTGGCAGATGCCGAGCTGAACTTGAGCTATACGAAGGTGACCGCCGTGCAAGACGGCTTCGTTTCCGGGTTGAACCTGCCCCGGGGTAGTTATGTGTCCGTGGGCACTCCCTTGTTTACTTTAGTAACGTCCAACACGTGGCGCATCACCGGGAATTTTCTGGAGACGGATCTTGCACGCATCAAGCGTGGCCAAAAGGCGGTTATTCGTCTTCAGACCTATCCCGGCCAGCGGCTCCGGGGTGTCGTAGAGGGAATTTCATGGGGTATCGCGCAACAGGCGGGCGAGGTGGAGCGTGGTGGTCTGCCCAATGTCACTCCTACCGTCGATTGGGTTCGGCTTGCACAACGATTCCCCGTGAACGTGAAGTTTGTGGACGTCCCCCCGGAGGTCGAACTGCGTATCGGCATGAACGGTAACGTGCTGATAGACACCAGGGCAGACACGCGATAATGAACGCCTTGCTCGTGCGGCGAGATCGTTTGCGAGAAAAGTGGGTGGATGGTCGCGGCTAGTTTTGGGAGATTTACATGTTTGGTGCTGAGGTTCGACTTTTCATTAAGTACTCCTGGGGCGTACGTAATACCTATGTGGTACTGCTCTTTCTAATTTTCGTCGGCGCGGCGTGTTTCGCAATGGCTGAGGGGACCCCCATCGGAGAGGCCGTCTACTTTGCCTTTATCACCGGCCTGACCATCGGTTACGGCGACATCGTACCCAAAACGCCGGCCGGGCAGACCGTGAGTGTGCTGCTGGGTTTCGTCGGGGTACTGTTCACGGGACTGGTGATTGCGATAGCTGTACGGGCGGTTCGAGATACGGTGAAAGCGGCGTTCAAGCAGGATTGAGGTATTTCGGGGCTCAGGCCAGGTGAGGCCTAGCGGCAGGTCTTTGGAGGTCGTGCTTTGCGGTAACTATTGGCGGGCGACGACCTCATGACTTTGCCTATCGCTGTTAGTGACAAGGGTGAAGGTAAAAGGGAGCGAGTTATCGGAGAGCAGTGTGTCACGGAGCTTCCCTTTGCCGGGTCGACGGAAGGGCCTCGCGTCGGTGACGCGATTGACGTCGAAGAGCACGAGCTCGTGGCCGTCGCCAGCAAGCTTGCGCATCAGCGTATCCACCAGGGCTTCCGGAATCACGGTCGCGTCGGTTTGGTACCCACACTCTTCGCGACGTGGGTCGCCCCGATGCGCGTTGCCGCGGCGAAGTCCTGCCAAGTGACCTCAGCGAGACCCGCCGGCGCGGTGCCTCCCGGCGCTTGCTCGAGATGGCGCATCACTGCATCCATGGCCTTAGGCTTCCGATGGTCCAGGCGATGGACTCGAGAACCTCTATCTCAGTAGACCTCCTGCATCGCCTTGATCGCCCAGTCGGGAAGGTCGCCGAGATTGGGTGGATCGGTCGACCAAGGGTTGGGCTGCTTCGCGAGTGCACGCCCCGCGTCGAAGGCTGCACGCATCTGCTTCGGGTCGAAGGCGAGCGGATCCCTACCAATCGCTACGTCGTGGGGAATCGCAACCATCTTGAAGTTGTACCCTTGGAAACGAGCCGCGAAATAGGACCGCGTCAAGACAAACTGCATGGAGGTGTTCATCATCACACTAATGGTCGTCGCTGCGATCTCGCCGAGCGCCTCGCGCAAGGCCTTGGGAGGATGCTCAATCCTGCCGTTGTCAATGAGGTAGATGTTACCCGGCCCATAGCGCGGCGGCTTCGGCCGCTCTTTCCCCGAGATCCCCGCGACCACAATATTCGAGCGGGCGGCCCCGTCGACGAACAGATGACCATCGATTTCCACCGGGGGGAAGACGATGGGGAACGATGCGGAGGCGAGCAGCACGTCGCGGTAAAGCTCGAGCTGCCCGTCCTTGGCAATTCGCGTCATATTCCAGACCCAGGTTTGGTCGTAATCTATGTTGGTGGTGCCGACCCACATGCGCCGGTCATCGTCATAGGCGGCGGCCACACGCTCTAACGTCTCTGCCGTAATGTGTTTGGCGATGAGCGCCCGGAGCGGTGCGGTGTCCTTCAGTGAGGGGGCGCCCAGCGCGAGGCTGAGGATCCCATGGTTCCGGTAGATATCATCTTGGGTGACCCCCGTGTACATCTTTTCGAGAACCGCATCGTCGGCCGGGGTGCCGAGGAAAGCGTGGGTAGCCAGTAACGCTCCGGTGCTCACACCGGTGACGATATCGAACTCGGGCCGCCGGCCGCTCTCCCGCCAGCCTATGAGGAAGCCGGCACCGAAGGCGCCGTTCTGGCCTCCACCCGAGAGGGTGAGCACATTCAGGGGATGGCCCCGCTTGCGCTCGTAGTAGCGTGTGACGCCCTCCACGATACCCGAGGTGTCCGCGGCGTAGAGGGGCGAAAGCTGGTCTGGGTTCAGCGGATCGTGCCCGTTGGGCAATGTGGCGTAGGACGGCGGCTCTTTGGAGAGCTCCCGCTCGGGGGCCGACGCACATCCCGCTAGCACGAACGCCACCAAGATACTCGACAGCACGGTGAGATTACGGTTACTCATTGCTTCGTCTTCCCCTGCGCGCAATGATACGCGGTCACAAATCCGTCAGCGATCATCCCTGCAGTCCAAAACGGTTGCGGGGATGCGATGCATGATTGAGATCAACGCTAGAGCATCAAACTATTGCACCATACAATAGCAGCATTCGGGCTATCCATGCTGCAGCAAGAGGCTACGTGGTGTTCTTAGAGTTTTTGGACCCGAGCCTCGCATCGAGACAGGACGCGCCGCAGTGGCGCCACCAGTGCATGACCTCGGCGACCTGCGGGCAGGCTCGTGTACCGAACGTCGCCAACTTAATTGCCGCAAGTCGTGCTCATCCACCCACGCCAAGAGGAGAGAGAGATGCCCCTCCATGACAAGCACTCGGTCCGCGACAACCTGCTCGACGAGGTGTACTCGTCCGTCGACCTGTCGGTCAGCATGCCGAAGTACACGTTCCCGCAGTCCGAGCACGACCCGCGGCATGCGTACGCCGTCGTCCACGACGAGCTGATGCTGGATGGGAACTCCCGTCAGAACCTGGCGACCTTCTGCCAGACCTGGGCAGAACCCGAGGTCCACCAGCTCATGGACGAGTGCATGGACAAGAACATGATCGACAAGGACGAGTATCCACAGACGGCCGAGATCGAGGCGCGCTGCGTGCACATGCTTGCCGACCTGTGGAACTCGCCGACCGCGGCCAACACGATCGGTTGCTCGACGACGGGGTCGAGCGAAGCCGCCATGCTTGGCGGCATGGCGATGAAGCGTAGCTGGGAGGCAAAGCGCAAGGCCGCGGGCAAGCCGACCGACAAGCCGAACATGGTCACCGGTCCGGTCCAGATCTGCTGGCACAAGTTCGCCCGCTACTGGGATATCGAGCTGCGCGAGATTCCGATGGAGCACGACCGGCTGCTTATGACCCCCGAGGAGGTGCTAAAGCGCTGTGACGAGAACACCATCGGTGTGGTCCCGACGCTGGGCGTCACCTTCACCTGCCAGTTCGAGCCGGTCAAGGCGGTGGCCGACGCGCTGGACCAGCTCGAGAAGGACACGGGGCTGGACATCCGCATGCATGTGGACGGCGCCAGTGGGGGTTTCCTGGCCCCGTTCTGCGCGCCGGATCTCGAGTGGGACTTCCGCATCCCGCGGGTGAAGTCGATCAACGCGTCGGGGCACAAGTTCGGGCTCTCGCCGCTCGGCGTCGGCTGGGTGATCTGGCGCGAGGAGGCCGATCTTCCAGAAGAGCTCGTGTTCTGGGTGAACTACCTGGGGGGCAACATGCGCGACATTGCGCTGAACTTCTCTCGGCCGGGGGGGCAGATCGTCTGCCAGTACTACAACTTCATCCGGCTGGGGCGGGAGGGCTACCAGAAGATCCACACGGCCTCCTACGCGACGGCGAAGTACATCGCGGGCGAGATCGAGAAGATGGGGCCGTTCGAGGTCATCTACGACGGGGACATGCGCGGTGGCATCCCGGCGCTTTGCTGGAAGATGAAGGATGGGGTGGACCCCGGGTTCAGCCTCTATGACCTCGCGGACCGGCTACGCGCTCGCGGCTGGCAGGTGCCGGCGTACTCATTGCCCGCCAATCGTCAGGATCTCTCGATTCAGCGAATTCTGGTGCGTCACGGGGTGAGCCGGGATCTGGGCTCGCTGCTGGTCGACGACATGCAGCGAGCGCTCGCGTACTTCGAGCAACACCCGGTGCATACACAGATGACGGCCGACGACGCCTCCGGTTTCCATCATTGATTGATAAGGCAATGCGCTGTCCGAGCGAGCTTGCTCAGGACGCGTTGCGGAGCACCCAGCAGTATTCGCGAGTAAGCGCGCTTCGAGAGCGACGGGTCAGGGGTTGCCGTGTCTGAGCCCTTGCGCCCTGCGGAGGAGGCGGGGGCTTGGCCGTTCGTCACGCGTCGAGTGTATCGCGCTGCGGATGGTACGGAGCTCGTCTGGAGCTCGCGGCATCACCGCAAGGGCCTGGTGGCCGCCGAGGCCCGGGTGGCGGCGAGGATGGCGGCTCTCCAGCACTGGCTATGGATGCCGCGGGAGCTGAACTGGTGGATTGGCAACATCTTCGCCGTGGGGTCTGTGCTGTTCGCGCTCGGGAGCGTGCTGAGCCTGGCGCCGGCGCTGGCTCGCGCCTGGTCGCTCGACACGACGCAGATCAACGCGATTTTCTTCACAGGCTCGATCCCGTTCACGGTCGCTGCGTATCTGCAGCTCTATCAAGCGGCCAACGCGGGTGAGTTTTCGCCTAGTGGCAGCGGCGCACCGGCGCAGCGTAGACGGCTTGGCTGGCGACCGCACGATGCGGGGTGGTCGAGCTGCGCGCTACAGTTGCTCGGCACCGTATTGTTCAACTTCAATACCTTCGACGCGATGATCCCGTCGCTCACATGGTTTGAGGAGGACCTCGTTGTGTGGGCACCGAACATCGCCGGCTCGATCCTGTTCCTGGCATCGGGGTACCTGGCCTTCATCGAGACCTGCCATGGCCATTGGGGATGGAAGCCGGGTGAGATTTCCTGGTGCGTCGTGTTCGCGAACCTGCTGGGCTGCATCGCCTTCATGATCTCGGCGGTGTTCGCCATTGTCTTCCCCGGCGGGCCGAACGTCGAAGCAGCCACAATTTCCCTCGGGTTCACGCTGCTCGGAGCGATCGGATTTCTCGCGGGCTCGCTGCTGATGCTGCCCGAAGCGCATGGATCGCAGATAGAAAATCCAACTGCTCAGGCGGACACTCTAGAGCAGTGAACGCTACCAGGGCCACGCGCACCTTACGCCACGTTGCAGAACGGGAACGACCATCGCCGTGATGATGAATGCGTCCATGGAGTCCGCGACGCTGCGAGCCTTTCTTGTGGCCAAGTACCATGGATACAACTTCAACATGGCGCAGAACCCTGCGGGCGTGAACGTTGGCAAGGACCCACTGGCGTTCGACCCGACGCAGATGCGTGCCGGCTTCGACGCGGGGCGCGCGCTCGCGAAGCAGCCAAATCCGTGGACACATACCCCGCCAAACCTCGGCGATATACCGGCGTGGATGATGGAGGTGGTCCCTTAACAAAGGCAGGAGCGATGGCAGCAAGACGGCGAACATAAAGACGCCGTGAGAACGACAGGGGAAGTGTTTGGCCACGTCGTTTGGCACGACACGCTAATCCCGCCATGGGCAACGTGCTAGGATACGTCGCGACGCAATATCTCTGAAGGGATTCCCGAGTATGCGGGGCACTGGAAACAGCGCCGCTCCTCACGACAGGCCACCTCCCCGGCCAGGGGGCCTAATGTTTAGATGGTAGCAAGGTATCGAGCTGTTAGCAGAGAGGCAAAGTGAACTTCTTTATCGACCGCCCCATCTTCGCCACCGCCATCGCGCTGGTCATGATCATGGGCGGGGCCGTCAGCATGCTCGTGCTGCCGATTGCCCAGTACCCGCCTCTGGTGCCAGGCCAGGTGCAGGTCTCTACCCAATACATCGGTGCCAGCGCCGACGTGGTCTCCGACGCGGTGACCACGCCACTGGAAGAGCAGATCAACGGGGCGGCGGGCATGATCTACATGTCGTCGGCCAGCACCAACAACGGTGACTCGATCATCACGGTGACCTTCGAGGTCGGATACGACCAAGACATCGGCCAGATGGAGCTGCTCACCCGCAGCAACGAGGCCTTGGCCGAGATGCCGCCCGAGGTTCAGCAGGTCGGTCTCACCATCGAGAAGCACTCCACGAACCTGTTGCTGGCCGTCAGCCTGCTGTCACCCAAGGACACCTACGACGGCCGCTTCTTGCAGAACTACGCCGACATCCACCTCACCGACCCGCTGTCGCGCATCCCCGGGGTAGCCAGCATCACCAACTTCGGGCTGAGCAAGTACGCCATGCGGATCTGGCTCGACCCTGCCAAGCTCACCGGCCTCGGGCTCACCGCCACCGACGTGAAGCAAGCGATCCAGGAGCAGAACCAGCAGGTCGCGACGGGGAATGTCGGCCAGTCACCCGCGCCGAAAGGGCAGACATTCCAGTTCAAGCTGAATACCTTGGGCCGTCTCGAGCAGGCGGCACAATTCGAAGACATCGTCGTGCGTGCGCTCCCCGACGGCTCGGTCGTGCGCATCAAGGACGTGGCGCGGGTGGAGCTGGGTGGCGAGGAGTACGACTGGGCCACGAAGCTCGACGGCAAGCCCACTGCCACCGTTTTCATCAGCCAGCTCGCCAACGCCAACGGGTTGCAGATCAAGAAAACGGTTGAGCAAACCATGGAAAGACTCTCCAGGCATTTCCCCGATGACCTGGAATGGAGTATGCGTTACGACACCACCACCTTCATCACCGAATCGATGCACGAGGTCATCGTGACTTTGCTCCAAGCCGTCGCGCTCGTGATCCTGGTCGTGTTCGTGTTTCTGCAGGACTTCCGTGCCACGCTTATCCCGGTGATCGCGGTGCCGGTTTCCCTGATCGGCACCTTCGCCTTCATGGCCGCGCTCGGCTTCTCCATCAACACCTTGAGCTTGCTCGGCATGGTCCTCGCGGTCGCGCTCGTGGTGGACGACGCGATCGTGGTGGTGGAGAACGTCATGCGCAAGCTCGAGGAGGGCGGAACGGATCTAAAGCAGGTGACCAAGGAGGCGCTCGCGGAGGTCAGGGGGCCGATCATCGCTACCACGCTGGTGCTGATGGCGGTCTTCGTGCCGGTCGCCTTTATTCCCGGCATGACCGGGCTACTCTACAACCAGTTCGCCCTGACAATCGCCATCGCGGTGGGTCTGTCGGGGATCAACTCCCTCACCCTGAGCCCCGCGCTGTGCGGCGTGTTTCTCCGGCCTCCCTCCAGTTCCGACAAGAAGAACGCCTTCTTCCGGGCCTTCAACAATGGATTCGAGAAGTTCGCTTCTGGCTACGCCGCGAGCGTGAAGATGATGACCAAGGCATGGGTCCTGGTTATGTTGGTCTTCGCCGGTCTGGTGGCGCTCACCGTGTTTCTGTTTGCGTCTGTGCCCACCGGTTTCGTGCCAGAGGAGGACCAGGGCTACGTGGTGGCGATCACGGAATTACCGGATGGCTTCACCGTCGACCGCACCGAGGCGGTCATAGACGAGGTCAGCCAAATCGCCATGGAAACGCCGGGAGTGGCCGATGTGATCGGGGTCGCGGGCTACAACCTCATCGACTCGCTCAAGCAGCCGAACGCGGGCGTCGCGTTCGTCGTCTTGAAGCCCTGGGACGAGCGCACCGAGCCCGCGACACAGCTCAGCGCAATCATGGGTCACCTTCAGGCAGAGACGGCAGCCATCCCCCAGGCCCAGGTGCTGATCGCGAACGCACCCGCCATCCCGGGCCTGGGCTCGACGGGCGGCTTCGTTTTCGAGATTCAGGACCTGAACGGCGAAGGTGTCGATGCCCTGGCGGAGGCATCGCAGAACTTCATCGCGGCGGCCCGCAAGCGGCCGGAGCTCACTCGGGTGTACACCACCTTCAATCCGAGCTTTCCTCAACGCTACCTCGATATAGACCGCACCAAAGCCAAGACTCGTGGCGTTTCTCTGGACGACCTCTTCGACACCCTGCAGATCAATCTGGGCTCGCTGTATGTCAACCAGTTCAACCGGTACGGGCGGGTTTACCGGGTGTACCTCCAGGCCGATGCGGCTTACCGGTCCGACGTGGTCGACATCGGCCGCTTGAGGGTGCGCAACGACAAGGGAGAGATGATCGAGCTGGACGCCTTCGTCGACGTACGCCCGACGGTGGGGCCGTACAACATCCCTCACTACAACGAGTACAGGTCGGTGGCGGTCAACGGCAGCAACGCCCCCGGCTACAGCACCGGCGACGCGGTCGCGGCCATGGAGCAGCTCGCGGCCGAGGTGCTCCCGGACGGCTTTGGCACCGAATGGACGGGCATTACCTACCAGCAGCAAAAGGCCGGTAATCTGGCGCCCATCATCTTTGCGCTGTCATTGGTGTTCGTATTCCTGGTGCTGTCGGCGCAGTACGAGAGCTGGGCGATGCCGATGATGGTCCTGCTGGGGGTGCCGCTGGGATTGATGGGGGCGGTGGCGTCCCTGTTGGTTCGGCATCTGGATCTGGATGTGTACGGTCAGATCGGCCTGGTGATGCTGATCGGTCTCACCGCCAAGAACGGGATCCTCATCGTGGAATTCGCTGCCGATCTGCGCCGGCAGGGTGCGACTATCCTGGACGCGGCGATGCAGGCGGCGCGCATCCGGCTGCGCCCGATTTTGATGACGGCCTTTGCCTTCATCATCGGTCTGATTCCGTTGGTGATTGCGACTGGCGCCGGCGCTAATGCGCGAAGGTCGCTGGGCACTGCGGTGGTCGGCGGCCTCGCCGTCGCCACGATCCTGATTGTCTTCGTACCGATCTTCTACTACGTGATCGAGCGGCTTAGGGAAGGTCGAACCGAACGCGGTGCCGGTGAGCCGGAAGCACCGCTCCAACCTCGCGGCGCAGACGCCGGGAACTAGGCTCAGACCGAAACATGAGCTCGACGCAATGGCCGAGGACGTACACATGCTTAAGTTGACACGAGGAAGGGCGGCAAGCCGATACTTCCTTCTGGCCGCCGCCTGTGGGCTGTCTCTGTTCGCCGCGGCTTGCGATGACAAATCGAAGGGCAAGGCCAAAGCGCCACCGCCGCCACCGGAAGTCGTCGTAGCCGAGGTGAAGCAAGAGACGATTCCAATCATCATGCAGTTCTCGGGAACCGTGAAGGCGGTGCGAGTGGTAAACATCGTTCCAAGAGTGTCGGGCTATGTCGAGAAGCGAAGCTTCGATGAAGGGAAGTTCGTCAAGGAGGGAGACTCGCTCTACGTCATCGACCCGAGACCGTTCCAAGCCAAGCTTGACGCGGCGCAATCGGAGTTGCAGAAGAGCGAGGCCGGCGCGGCCTTTTGGAAAGCGGAAAAGGAGCGCTACACGAAGCTGGCCAAGCAGGGGGCAGGGTCGGTGGAGGACAAGGAAAAGGCCGTTGCCAGGTATGCCGAGATGCTGTCGACCATCTCCAAGGACAAGGCGGACGTCGAGAACGCGAGCTTGGACTTGGAGTACACCAACGTCACTGCGCCATTCGACGGTCGCATGGAGCAGACCCAGGTGCACCCGGGTGCGAATGTGGAGCGGCAGAAGACGGTGATGACCACCCTGGTGCAACTGAATCCAATCTACGTGGTGTTTAATATGAGCCGTCGGCAGGGGGCGGAGATACAGGATCTGCAAAAGACGGGGATGGCGCCCGAGAAGCTCGAAGCCTTCGAGGCTAGCGTGACGCTGCCGAGCGGAGATGTCTACCCACACAAGGGACATTTGGATTTCGCGAGCGCCCAGGTGAACCCGGACACCGATACGCTGACCGTTCGCGCGGTATTCCCCAACGATGCAAAATCGCCGAATGAGATAGCGCTGATCCCCGGGCAGTATGTTCCCTTGGACCTCGTGGCCGGACATCAACCTGACGCGGTCCTGATTCCTCAGCCCGCGCTGGTGCAGAGCCAGATTGGCGCCCACGTTTTCGTCCTCGGCAAGGACGACAAGGTGGAGCTACGAAGGGTGGAAGTCGACCGCGGCTACGAGCAACAGTGGGTGATCGCAAAGGGGTTGAAAAAAGGCGAGAAGATTGTCGTCGATGGCGTGCAGAAAATTCGCTCCGGGATGACCGTAAAGATCAAGACCAATAAGGCGATCGGCTAGATGGCTGGAAAGCCGTCGCGGGAGGACGCGAGCGGACCGGTGCGCAGCGCGGCCAATCGCGATCTTTGGCGCACTCGTGGTCGCATCTCATGGGGCTTAGAGGAGGACGAAGCGATGAATAGCCGTAATCTCGCCGTGTTGGCTAGTGTCTTGGTGGCGTTCTTGCTAGTGGGGTGTGCGTCTGCCCCCGAGCGGCCGATCTCGCGTGAGGTTGCACCTTACGCCACGTTGCAGAACGGGAACGACCCGCTCAATCCGGACCGGCCCTCGCCGTACTTCGACACGGCTACCTCGGGGATCGAGAAGGGCGTCATCCGCTTCTACGAAAGCAAACGCGGTCATGCCCTCAATGTGCTTACCATCTCGGGCGGCGGCCAGAATGGCGCCTTCGGTGCCGGCTTCCTCATTGGCTGGCGCGAAAGCGGCCGGCGGCCCGAGTTCGATATTGTCACCGGCGTGAGCACCGGCGCGCTGCTCGCCACCCACGCCTTCCTCGGCACCCCGGCCGATGACGCGGTGCTCGAAGAGCTCTACACGCAGACCACCAAGCGAGACATCTACCGCAACAGAGGTCTCATCAGCGTGGCGCTGGGCGCCAATTCGCTAAAGAACACCGCGCCGCTTGCGGCGCTCATCGCCAAATACATCACCCCGGAGGTGTTAGAGCGGGTGGCGGCGGCGTATGACGATAATCGGCGCCTCTGGGTCGGCACCACCAATATCGATTACGATCAAACCTGGCTGTGGAATCTGACGCTCATCGCGAAGGCAGGCGGGCCGGAGGCCCTCGAGCGTTATCGCAAGGTGTTACTCGCCTCGGCCTCGTTCCCGATCGTCTTCCCACCGGTGGAAATCGATGGGCATATGTTCGTCGATGGCGCGGCGCGAGCCAATATCGTGGTCACCGGGGTCGCCGGGCAGGACCCACCGCAGGCGCCGCCGTACGGGTCCGGCAACGTCTACGTTCTTACCAACGGTCGACTTGAACATCCACCGCATACCGTGCCCAACAAGCTCACGAGCCTCGCCGGCACGACCATCGCGGTGATGATGAATGCGTCCATGGAGTCCGTGATGCTGCGAGCCTTTCTTGCGGCCAAGTACCATGGATACAACTTCAACATGGCGCAGATCCCGGCGGGCGTGAACGTTGGCAAGGACCCACTGGCGTTCGACCCGACGCAGATGCGTGCCGGCTTCGACGCGGGGCGCGCGCTCGCGAAGCAGCCAAATCCGTGGACACATACCCCGCCTAACCTCGGCGATATACCGGCTTGGATGATGGACGTGATCCCCTGACAGAGGCTGGGGAAATGGTTGCCCAGCGATACGGTGGCACGAAATGCTAGTTCCTGCATTGGCAAGCTGGCTAGCCGGTGTCGCCGCTCCTCTCGTTAGGCCAGCTCCCCGGCCGGGTGGCGTGATGTTTGGGTGCTAGCCAGCTATCGAGCTGTAGGCAGAGAGCGGCGGACATTGCATGCTGCCTACTAAGCTGCACCCATTCTGCCATCCGAACCGAAACTTCTGGTAATTCTCGCAGGCGAAAACCTTCCTTTATCTTGCCCTGGCAAGTTCAAGGTCGACTCCACGATTCGTTAGCCTAGTTTTCTTGCCAAGTCTTCCGCTTTTAGATGGGTGTAGCGTCGCAGCATGCGCAGGTCCTTGTGACCGGTAATACTCGCAACTTCCATGATGTTGAGACCGCGCTCGAAGAGACGTGTGGTAGCTTCATGCCGTAGGTCGTGGAAGCGGAGATCCTTGATCCCCGCTCGACGCACGGTGCGTATGAAGGCGCGTTTGATGGCTTCGGTCGTTAGCCCGGGAAAGACTTGGCCATGAAGGCTGCCTGGGAGGGTGCGCAAAACCTTGATAGCGGTCGTTGACAACGGGACGGTCCTTGCGTCGCCGTTCTTGGTATCCGGCAGGTGAACGGTGCGTCGGTTGAGCTCGACATGCTCCCACCGGATGCGGACGAGCTCCCCTTGGCGCATGGCGGTTTCGAGCGCCAACTGTACGACTGGCAGGAGGAACGGGTTACGTGCATCACGGCAGGCAGCGAGCAACCGTTGCTCTTCGCTCTCGTTTCCGCCGTCGGCGGAGCAGAGTCGACGGTCGCGGGGTCGGTTGTGCGGAGGAAGCTTGACATCGCGTACCGGGTTACGCACCTGTATGCCCCATTCCTTGCGGGCGACCTCGAACAGATGGGAGATCACGACGATGTCTCTCGTTGCCGTGGCGGGTGAGACTTTCCTCAAACGCTCGTCGCGATAGAGCGCGATGTCGACACCGCGGACGGTTGCGACAAAGCGTCGCGCCAAAGGATGCTTGAGTAATGTCTTTATCCGGGAGGTTTCAGGGCCGGCGCCTTTCTTTTGTGGTGTCACTTCGGCGAGGTAACGTTGCAGCCAACGTCGTGGACTCGGCCTCTGCTCGTGAAGCGAATAGTCCGTTATCGAACTCGTACTCGATCGCGCCCATTGGTCCGCCGCCGCGCGGGTGTCAAACGTTTTGCTCTGAAGCAGATAGCCCAGTCTTCGAACCTGAGCTTGCCACTGACGAGGACTGCGCTTTCTCAAGGTTGCCACTGCCACACCTCGCGAATTCGCGAACGAGTGTGACATTCGTGTGACAAATCCTCAGCGGGAAACCAAGTCAAGGCTTGTCTTGATTTCTAACTGATTGAAATATGACGACAAATTTGGTCGGGGTGAGAGGATTTGAACCTCCGACCCCTGCCTCCCGAAGGCAACCAGTTCGGATTTAGGTTATTTTCAATCAGTCACTTACACACGTCTGGCCCCGCGATTTGTGACTGGAGGTGACTCGGGAGGACACGAAATGACTGCAGCATTTCACGTCGGTTTCACGTTGGGCGTGCCGTGGGCCCTGGCTCAACGGGTCAACGGCTCAGATTCGACCATCGTTGAGATTGACAAAGCCCTCACGAACTTCGAACCTCTAATGCGAGTACAATGTACTCTTAACGAACCACTATGAACCATACGGGAAGAGACCGGATGAGCACCGAGGCATTTACCGTCCGAGCCGACAGCAAGAAAGTCAAGCAACTGGACAAGCTGGCGGAGCAGCAGGATAGATCGCGCAATTATTTGGTCAATCAAGCTATCGACCAGCTTCTGGAGTTGTACGCGTGGCAGATTGACCGCGTGAAGGAGGGTGTCAAGGCTGCCGATGAAGGCCGGTTTGCTAGTGACGTGGAGATGGAGCGGATATTCAATAAGTACAAAGACGCCTGATCGTGCGTCTTCGTTGGACCGAGCCCGCCGCCCGAGCGCTCGGAAGAATCCAGGACTACATCGCAAAGGAAAACCCGCGGGCCGCTTTTGAAGTTACGCAACAGATTAGGGTTGCTGTTAGTCAGCTGGAAGAACATCCCAAGATCGGTCGAAGGGGCCGAGTCCGCGGTACCTACGAGTTGGTCATACACGGCATTCCATACATCGTGCCGTATCGGATCAAAGACAACGAAGTCCAGATTCTAAGCGTGTATCACACATCAAGAAAATGGCCCGAAACGTTTGGCTAAGTGGGTCTTGTCGTTCGTCATTAAACATCCGGGGTCGTATAGCGCACAGCAGGCGTTGTTGGCAATGATCCGTTGGGGGCTACAGCCCGTGACTTATTATGCGGCCTCGCGCCACTCGTAGCGATGATGAAGGCCACCGACTCGCGGTAACGCGACGATCCGGGCCGTGGAGGAGGGCGGTGGTGTCATCGGTCTGCTCGCAGGGGCGTCTTTGTCCAATCCTAAGTGACAGCGATCTTCCTCATAGTAGCCGATGTACAAACGCATGAGTCGAATGAGATGTCGTTCCTCGAAGATGACAACGTGTTCGAGCGGCTCGCGACGACAGCTCCCGATCCATCGCTCCGCCACAGGGTTCTGCCAGGGACTACGGTAAGCGATGGGCGCGGTTTCGTGCCTATCGCTTTGACGAATCTAACGACATCGACACTGAAGATTAAATCGCGATCGAAGATCAAGTACTTGGGCGAGGTGTCGAAGGAAAAGGCTTCGCGAATCTGTTGGGTCACCCATGCGGCGGTTGGATTAAACGTCGCATTGAAATGCAAGATCTGTCGGCGGCCATGCTCGATGACGAAGAAGCCGTAGAGCACGCGGAGCATGCTCGTAGGGACGGTAAAAAAGTCCATCGCCGCGATGACGTCCGCAAGAAGGCGATCCAGCGTTTCACTTGATCGGGTTCAACGGGTCGGCGCGGCGGTAGGTTCATTCGCACCCAATCTGTGGGGATTATATGACACCGTCAGTAATGTGCAGGAATAGACCTGTTCGGCCGTCTTGGGCAGACCTGCGCGTGCGAGACGTCAAAAGGGGTCGGTACCCAGGCTCTCGTGGTATGCCGCCACGACGTCGTCGAGGGTGGTGTAGAAAGCGTCCTTACCGAAGAGTTCCTGCAGCTTGAAGGGGTCTTCAGGATCGACGTCCCGCAGGACCTGAGCCACGACCAGACGGATCCCACGCTCCTCCAACTGGGCGAACAGTGACCTCAGCGTCTGCGCGGCAGAGTAATCCACGTCGGAAATCGCGGATGCATCCAGGCACAGCCAGCGCAATGGTGGTTGCGCGGTAGTCATGAGGGCCGTGATCTCTTCCGAGAGTTGCTGTGAGTTGGCGTAGTACATGCTGTGGGTAAATCGATAGATCATCAGACCGGGGACGGCCTGCGCCTTGCTGCTCACCGGATGCGTCACCCACTGGCCCGTGTCGGTACGCTCCAGCACGGCATTCTTCGGCCGATAGCCACGCTTGGTGTGATCGATGAGAGACAGCACGATGGCGAGCAGGATCCCCTGCTCGACTCCGACGAGCAGGACCGTCAGCGCCGTGATGGCCGCCACCCAGAACTCCGATTGCCGTTGCCGGAAGATGTCCTTCATCTGCTCGACCTTGACCAGCTCGATGCCGATCAGAAAGACGATCGCCGCCAGCACCGACTCGGGCAGGTAGGCCAGCGGCGCGGTGAAAAAGAGCAACACCAGCACGACGACGCCAACCGCAGTGAGATGTGTCAGCTGAGTGCGGCCACCGGCGCTGTCGACCATCTGGGTCTTTGTCGGACTGCCGGCAACGACGAAGGTCCCGGACAACCCGGCGCCGATATTTGCCAGCCCCATCGCGTTGAGGTCGACGTTCTGATCGAAGCTCTCGTTGTACTTCGCTGCGAATGCACGTGAGGTTGCGGCGCCTTGGGCAAGGATGACCACGAACATGGCGAAGGCGATGGGCGCGAGCCGGCGGATGAGGTCCAGGCTCCAGTCGACCTCGGGCAGGGCGAAATGCGGCAGGCCACTGGGGACGGCGCCGAGCACATGCATGGAGCTGCCGAAATCGAGCGCCCAGCTCGCGGCAATGGCGCCGGCCACGGCAATCAACGCCCCCGGGATGCGCTCCGAGATCTTCTTTGCGCCGACGATGACGACGAGTACGGCGAAGGCAACTCCGAGGGCCTTGTAGTTGATGTGGTCGAGCTGCTGGATGTCGGCCCAGATCTTCTGCGCGGTGCCGTGCCCGCCGCCTTTGAGCCCCAGCATGCCCGAGATCTGTCCCAGCGCCACCTGGATGCCAACGCCGGTCAGAAAGCCGGCCAGCACCGAGCTCGACAGGAAGTCGGCCAGGAA
>CAJHYW010000315.1_pt1 | contig 16479 bp, 15 predicted proteins | sample 9198811 | NCBI WGS metagenome assembly CAJHYW01 (sample SAMEA7708378, study PRJEB35096) | sediment metagenome | biome: marine neritic benthic zone biome [ENVO:01000025]; feature: sediment [ENVO:00002007]; material: shallow marine sediment [ENVO:03000034] sea grass bed [ENVO_01000059] ...
CACGACGCCAACAGGTTCCCGGCGTACATCTATCTCGATTCCGGGGCGCACCGAGTCGGCGGTGTCTCCGATCTGACGCAGCACCTCGGCCGCGTAGTAGTGGAAGAACTGTCCGGAGCGGTAGACCTCGCCGATACCTTCCTTGAGTGGTTTACCTTCTTCGCGTGATAGCAGCGTACCGAGCTCCTCGGAACGGGTAATCAGCTCGTTGCCGATACTCATGAGACTCCTGTACCGCAGCTCCAGCCCGGTGGCCGCCCACTTGGGTTGAGCCTCGGCGGCGGCCGCCAAGGCCGCAAGGGCCTGCTCGTGGTCGGCTTGGGCATATTGTCCCACCACATCGCTGAGATCCGACGGATTAATGTTATCCATGACGTCAATACCGTCGATCCATTTGCCTGAAACAAAGCTCTGGTTTGCCAAATTGTAACCGTCCAATAGTGCGTTAAAGGTATAATGCGACAGATCATGCTACCACTTTGCACTCGACACCATCGTTTTTGTTTCCTGTAGCCGAGTGTTACCATCGATACGCGAAACGGCCGCCTCACACTTGTTTTAACCGGTTTCTTTGCCGCGGAGAGGTCAGCCGAATATCACAATAAGCCGTCTGGAGGAAACCATCCGTGAGTAAGAACCCAAAGCCCCATCCGTATATCAAGACCCTCAAACAGCAGTTCAGCGACGCCAAGGTCGACCGGCGCGAGTTCCTCAGAACCGCGACCCTGCTCGGGCTCTCGGCCACCGCCGCGTACCAGTTCGCCGATAAGCTCGAGGGCCTCAGTCCAATCCGGACCGCCCGGGCAGAAAATATGCCAGAAGGAGGCGTGTTGAAGATCGGTATGCGGGTACAGGAGATCACGACACCGCACAACATGGCATGGGCGGACAAGAGCAACCAGGTCCGCGCGGTGTGTGAATACCTGACAAAGACCGGTTACGACAACATCACCCGCCCGTACCTGCTCGAGAGTTGGGAGGCGAGCGAGGACTTGCAGACCTGGACGCTGCGCTTACGCAAAGGCATCAAGTGGCACAATGGTCGAGACTTCGTCGCCGAGGATGTGATCTGGAACCTTAATGACGTCCTCGACCCCGCGAGCGGCTCATCCGTCCTCGGCCTCATGAAGGGCTACATGCTCGAGGAGTACGACACCGGCGAGAAAGACGAGAACGGCAAAGCGGTACTGTCGACCCGCCTTTGGGACGCCAATGCGATCGAGAAGGTGGACGACCACACCGTACGGTTGAACGCCAAGGCGGCGCAGCTGGCCGTGCCGGAGCATTTGTTCCATTACCCGCTCCCCATCCTCGACCCCGAGGAAGGCGGCAACTTCAACGTTGGCTCCAACGGCACCGGACCCTTCGAGTTCGTAAAACAAGACGTGGGCAACCGCGCGGTGTTCAAAGCACGTAAGGACTACTGGGGTGAGGGTCCCTATGTGGATGTGCTGGAATACCATGACCTCGGCGACGACCCGTCGGCTTACATCAACGCGCTGGCGTCAAAGCAGCTCCACGGCATCGATGCCGCAGGAGCCACGCAGATCCCGGTGCTCAAACAGCTCCCAAATCTACAGCTCTATGAGACCGCGACCGCCGAGACCGGGGTCGTGCGCGGCAAGGTGAGCAAGAAGCCCTTCGACGACCCCCGGGTACGCAAGGCGCTCAAGCTGGCGATAGATTCCGAGCAGGTCATGAACCTAACCCTGGCGGGTCTCGGTGAGAAGACCGAGCACACGCACGTGTGTCCCATCCATCCCGAGTATCACGGCGTTCCCGGCGTCAAGCGGGATGTGGATGCAGCAAAAAAACTGCTCGCCGAGGCCGGCTACCCCGATGGGTTGGACCTGGACGTTGCGATCTCCAACGACCCAGACTGGATGCCAAACGCTATGCAGGTCATGGTCCAGCAGTGGCAGGAGGCCGGTGTCCGGGTGAACATCAACAAGATGCCCGGCTCGCAGTTCTGGGACATCTGGGACAAGGTACCGTTTGGCTTCACCATCTGGTATCACCGCCCACTCGGGGTCATGGTGCTCGGTCTCGGCTATCGCTCCGGCGTGCCTTGGAACGAGTCCGAGTTCTCGAACAAAGAGTTCGACGAGTTACTCGCGCAGGCGGAAGGGACGCTGGATGTCGAGGACCGGCGCAAAATCATGGGTAAGCTCGAGAAGATCATGTACGAGGAAGGCCCGATCACGCAGCCGTTCTGGAAATCCGTAGTCACCTTCTACGACAAACGCGTCAAGGGCGCGGGCGCCCACCCCACCAACTACATCTTCGCCGAAGGCTTGGCGTTAGAGTCCTAACCCAGCGACCGCGGGAGCGGACTCACCGCTCCCGCGGTATCAACCCGCCCTCGCGACGACGTTCATCACGGTCGCATTGGTACGCACCCAACCGCGAGGGCTCGAAAGCGGCTGTCGAACACATTGTCACATGAAGACAGCTACGAGTTATTCGCGCAAAAAACGCCGTATCTGACGCGCCGGCACGATAGTCAATCGTCGGCGTACAAGAACTCCACGAAGGCTCGTGCGGCCGCGCGGCCCTCGGTGCGGCAGCGCGGGTCTCGGGCCCCCATACCGCGGTTGCGCCAGTCGCGACGCACGGCATCGTTGACCGCCTCACGATATCCCTGCGCGGCGCGCGCTGTGACGCCTCCCACGCCGTGAAAGGTCATCAGCTTGACGCGAAACCCCGACATCACGTCCGGGGTGAGCAATTCGCAGTGGCGGGCGATCAAATAGAGCCGCAAGGTCGTCTGGTATTCTTCGACCGGTCCGCTCGCCGCGATGCTGGGTATCATCAGCACCAGCATCGCGACCACGCGCGACAGCTTAGCTACTACCAACATCGTTCAACCTACGCGGCTCCAACGGCTAAGAGCTCAAAGCCTCGGCCCTCATTGATTCGCCGCCAGCGCCATTTGCACATCGCGTTGTTTTCGCTGCTCCGCGCGATTCATGATCACACCGGCCGCGACGATCCCGCTTGCCACCAGCAGCACGATAATCGTTGCCAGCGCGTTGATCTCCGGGCTCACGCCAAGACGCACCTTCGAGAAAATCACCATCGGCAAGGTGCTGGAGCCGGGTCCGGAAACGAAGCTTGCGATCACCAAGTCATCGAGCGACATGGTAAACGCCAGCAGCCAGCCGGAGATCAGCGCCGGCGCGATGATGGGCAAGGTGATGAGAAAAAACACCTTCGCCGGCCGCGCGCCCAGGTCCAAGGCGGCCTCTTCGATGGACTCGTCCACGTTCGAGAGCCGCGACTGGATAACCACCGCGACATAGGCCATCGAGAAGGTTATGTGTGCGATGGTAATCGTCGTTACGCCCCGGCCTTCCGGCCAGCCGATGATCCCTTCGAGCGCGACGAAAAGCAGCAACAAGGACAGACCCGTGATCACCTCGGGCATCACGAGTGGCGCGGTCACCATCCCGGTCAGCAAGAGACGGCCGCGGAAGCGCCCCATCCGTGCCAGCACAAAGCCCGCCAAGGTCCCGAGCGCGGTCGCAAAGGTCGCATTGACCACCGCGATACGCACACTCAACCACGCGGCGCTCAAGATCTGCTCGTTGCGCAACAGCTCGCCATACCACTTGGTGGAGAAACCCGCCCACACCGTCACCAGCTTCGACTCGTTGAAAGAAAACACGATCAACGAAACGATCGGGATATAGAGAAACGCAAACCCGAAGGCGAGCGCGGTCATCAGCCAAAACGATCGCTGTGTGTTCATGGCTAACCCCCCGCTTCCTTGGCCTGGAAGTGCTGGAACAACATCATCGGCACGACCAGGAGCAACAGCACGGCAATCGCAACCGCCGAGGCCACCGGCCAGTCGCGGTTGGCAAAGAACTCATCCCACAGCACACGGCCGATCATCAAGGTATCCGGACCACCGAGCAGCGCCGGGATAACAAACTCACCCACCGCCGGGATAAACACCAGCAAACAACCGGCGATAATCCCCGGTATGGAAAGCGGGAGCGTGATGAGCACAAAGGCCTTGATGGGTCTGCAACCCAGGTCTGCGGCCGCCTCGAGCAAGGTCAGGTCCAGGCGCTCCAAGTTTGCGTAAAGCGGTAAGATCATAAAAGGCAAATACGAGTAGACGATGCCGACATACACCGCAAAGTCGGTCTGCATCATCACGATGGGGTCGTCGATGATCCCAAGCCCCATGAGAATGTTGTTGACCAACCCGTTGTTCTTCAGGATCCCGATCCAGGCATATACACGAAGCAGGAAGGACGTCCAGAAGGGTAGGATGACCAGCATCAGGAGCACATTACGCCACGCCGGGTTTGCACGCGCCATCCCATAGGCCATCGGATAGCCGATCAGCAAACAAAACACGGTGGAGATGAACGCAATCTTTACCGAGTTGAGATACGCCTTCCAGTACAAGTCGTCCTCGAGCAGAAACAGAAAGTTCTCGAAGTTGAGCCTGATGGTCCAGTAGGCCTCCTCACCGCGTTCGAGCAAAGGGGAATAGGGCGGGCGCGCGATCAGCGCCTCGGCGAGCGAGATCTTCAACACGAAGATGAAGGGCACCAAGAAAAACAGCAACAGCCACAGGTAGGGTACCGCTATCACGGCCGTGCGGCCGCTAAACCCCATACGCTGAAGAAGCGATATTGACCAGCGGAACGGCGGAAAGCGCTCTAGCGCGCGGCCAAGAGACTCGGGGCTGCGTGCTACCCCCTCTCCCACCGGGGGGTTGCCTTCGGTGCTCACGACGTCAACACCACGCCGCTCGAAGGATGCCAGGATACGTACACCTCGTCTTCCCAGGTGATCTGCTCCGCCGCGGTGCGCAACCGGTTGGGCTGCGTAATGCGCATCTTCTTGCCGCTGGCGAGCACCACATGGTAGATCGACAAACCACCCATGTAGGCGATCTCATCGACCACCGCCTTTACACAGTTCTGTTCTTGCGCAGGGTCCTCGCGCGTTATCTCCATTTTCTCCGGCCGTACCGCCACCCACACGCGCGCACCGGGCGTCGCGCTCACACCGTGGTCGATGTACAGAGGACACCCGGCTTCGTCCGACCTCACCAGCACATGGTCGGGCTCGTCCTCGACGATACGTCCCTCGAACATGTTCACCGAGCCGATAAAATCCGCGACAAAGCGCGAGTTGGGGTACTCGTAGATCTCGGTCGGCGTGCCGGTCTGGACGATCTCGCCCTCGTTCATCACACCGATACGCGACGACAGCGTCATCGACTCTTCCTGGTCGTGGGTGACGACCACGAAGGTGACGCCGAGCTCCTCTTGAATGTTGATCAGCTCGAACTGTGTTTCCTCGCGCAGCTTCTTGTCCAACGCCCCAAGTGGCTCATCGAGCAGCAACAGCTTTGGTTGTTTCACCAGCGAGCGCGCGAGTGCGACACGTTGGCGCTGGCCACCCGAGAGCTGGTGGGGCTTTCGTTTTGCAAACGGACCGAGCTTGACCAGCTCGAGCATCTCTTTGACCCGGCGTTCGACCTCGTTATTCGCAATACCGTCCTGCTTGAGCCCGAAGGCCACGTTCTTCTCCACCGTCATGTGTGGGAACAGCGCATAGGACTGGAACATCATGTTGACGGGGCGCTCGTAGGGCGGGATACCCGCCATGTCCACGCCGTCGATGGAAATGCGACCATCGGTGGGCGTCTCGAAGCCCGCTAGCATCCGAAGCAGCGTGCTCTTTCCGCAGCCAGAACCACCGAGCAGACAAAACACCTCGGTCTTGTAGATCGACAGCGAAACGCTATCGACGGCCGTAAAGTCGCCAAAGCGCTTTGTCACATTGTGGATTTGAAGATAAGGCTCGGCGCTCGGATCGTTCCACGGCTGAACCTCCTTAATGGCAGCTTTGGGCGTCGCCATCGGAATCTCCCCCTGTAAGAAGGTCGGCGGGTCCCCGTCTGCACGACAGGGACCCCCACAGCCGACCTGGTAGCGTTGCTTACTGACCCGTCTTGATTTTCGTCCAGGCGCGATTGATCTTGCGGTCGAACTTTGGTGAATGCACCTTGCTCGGGTACAGATTGGACTTGACCGCATCGGACGGATAAATGCCCGGGTCGTCCTTCACCTCGGCATCGACGTACTGCGTGGCGGCACTATTGGCGTTGGCGTAAAACACATAGTTGGAGATCGCCGCAACCACCTCGGGCTCCATGATGTAGTCGAGGAACATGTGGGCGTTCTCCGGGTGCGGCGCATCCGAGGGAATTGCGAGCATGTCAAACCAGATGTTCGCACCTTCCTTTGGTATGACGTAGGCCACCTCGACCCCCTGCTCCGCTTCTGCGGCGCGGTCGCGCGCGATCAGCATGTCGCCGCTCCACCCCATCGCCACGCAGATTTCACCGTTGGCCAGGTCGTTGATGTTTTGCGATGAGTGGAAGTACTTGATGTACGGCCGTACGCTCATGAGAAGCTCGGTGGCGGCCTCGAGGTCGCCGGTCTTCTCGCTGTTTGGGTCAAGACCCAGATACTGCAACGCCGACGAGATTACCTCAGAGGGTGCATCCAACAAGGTGACGCCACACGCGCTCAGCTTGGACACGACCTCCGGGTTGAACAACATGTCCCAGCTATCGACGGGCGCATCGGGCATGACCTCCTTGACCTTGTTGATGTTGTAGCCAAAGCCCGTGGTCCCCCACATGTAGGGGATCGAGTGCGCGTTCTCGGGGTCATGCAGCGAGACCCGCTGCATGATGTCGTCGTCCAGATTGCCGTAGTGCTTGAGCTTCGCGCGGTCGAGCGGGCCAAACACGCCGGCTTGGATCTGACGCTCCATAAAGGATGCCGACGGCACCACCACATCGTAACCGCTGCGACCCGCGAGCAGCTTGGCCTCCAGCACCTCGTTCGAGTCGAAAACGTCGTAGTTGACCTTGATACCGGTGCGTTCTTCAAACCCCGAGATGGTATCCTCGGCGATGTAGTCGGACCAGTTGTAGATGTTGAGAACCTTCTCTTCCGCTGCAACGCCCGCCGAGCCACAAAACGCCAGCACGGCCGCCGCCAAGATAGAGCTTGTTTTTTTCATCTGTCCTCCTCCGTTGTTTCTTGAGGTTGATGCAAGCGCATCGATTACGAAATCATGGCCCGTGACAATATGTGCTTTTGTAGCTGATTCGTCTAGCCTGCGGGCCCCCGTTCAAATCCCCAACCGCTCTTTTAAGCGGTAGTAAGAAGCGCCCAGCATGACCAGCGGCACCCGGAAACGCTTCCCACCGGGAAAGGGCAGATGGCTCAGACCCGCGAACACATCCAGGCGCTCGGTCTGCTCGGCGATCGCCTCGGCGACGAGCCGCCCGGCGATCTGTGTGCCCGTCACGCCGTGCCCGCTGTAGCCATGCGAGAAGTAGATGTTGTCCTCCGTGCGCCCCATGTGCGGCACGCGGCTTGCGGTGAGTGCGAAATTGCCCGACCAGGCAAACTCGATGCGTTTGCCCTCGAGCTGGGGGAAGGTCCTGAGGATATGCGGGAGCAGCTCGGCCTCGATGTCCTTGGGGTCCTTGCCACCGTAGACGGTGCCACCGCCGAAGAGCAGACGCTTGTCACCGGTCAACCGGTAGTAATCCAGAAAATAGTTGGCATCCTCGATACAGTTGTCCCGCGGAATCAGCTCGCGTGCAAGCGCTTCGCCCAGTGGCTCCGTGGTCGTTACCTGGCTGCTCGCCGGCAACACCTTGGAGGAAAGCTCGGGGATCAGGTCACCAAGATACGCGTTGCCGCACGCGACCAGAAAATCCGCGTTGACCACGCCCCGCGCCGTATGTACCCGGAGCCTGGGACCCCGCTCCACGCTAAGCACGGCCGACTCCTCGTAGATGCTGCCGCCGTTCGCTTCGATCGCGGCAGCTTCACCGAGCGCAAGATTCATCGGGTGCAGGTGCCCGCCCCAGTTGTCCAGCACGCCGCCACAATACAGATCGGTGCGCACATACTCGCCCATGCGTTCGGCCGCGATGCGCTCCAGACCCGTGTGGCCATGACGCTCCCAGCTTGCGGCACGTTTCTCCAAGCCTTCCAATTGTTTTGGATTGCAGGCGGCAATGATGCTCCCCGCCTTGTAATCGCATTGGATGTCGTACTCGGTGATACGCTCGCGAATGATCTTCGAGCCTTCGAAGCACATGTCGCCGATAGCGCGTGCGCTGTCCTCGCCATAGCGCCGGGCGATACCGGCCAGGTCGCGGTTGAAGCCGTTGATGACTTGGCCACCATTGCGACCGCTCGCGCCCCAGCCGACCTTGGCCGCTTCCAGCACGATGACCTCATAGCCTTTCTCCACGAGGTGCAAGGCGGTCGAAAGCCCGGTGAAGCCGGCGCCGATCACGCACACATCGCAGCGATGCTCGCCCTCGAGCACGGGCCGCGCGGGCGACGGGTTGGCGGTGGCGGCGTAGTAAGACCCGGTGTGTTTTGTGGTGCTCATTTTCATACGGACCTCAAATAAGCCTCGTATTCGACGTCGCTCACACGACGTGCCAGCTCGTCCATCTCCTGACGCTTGCACGCCGTGTACAGCTTCTGGGGCATCGAGCCGAGGTACTCGTTGATAAAAGCGGAGCGCTCGAACAGGGCCAAGGCATCGGCCCAGCTCGTTGGTAACGCGCTCGCGGGAGCTGTGTATGCGTCGCCTTCGATTGCAGCACCGGGCTCCATCTCGTTGGTAAGACCGTGCAGGGCGCCGGCGAGGATGGCGGCGATGACCAAATAGGGGTTGGCGTCCGCGCCGGCCACGCGGTGCTCGATACGCGTGGCGGCAAGCGCGCTGTCCGGCACTCGCAGCGCGGAGCTGCGGTTGTCGTAACCCCAGGTCGCCGTGGTCGGGGCGTGCGAGCCGCGACGAAAGCGACGGTATGAATTTGCATTGGCGGAGAGTATCGCCATCGCGTCCGGCATGGTTTGTAAGCAACCGCCGATGGCGTGACCCAAGCGAGCCGAGCCTTTTCGCTCGGCGCCGGCGAAGATGTTGTTACCAGCCTTGTCGACGACGCTGAAATGGACGTGCAGACCGTTGCCCGAGCGATGGCCGTAGGGTTTGGCCATAAAGGTCGCATCCATACCGTGTCGACGCGTCACGCCTTTGACCGCGCGCTTCATCATCAAGGCGTGGTCGGCGGCGACCCGCGCATCGTCGATGTGGTTCAGATTGATCTCGAACTGGGCGGGACCGTTCTCGCAGACGGTGGTGTCGGCCGGGATCCCCTGCTCGGTGCAGGCCGCGCCCAAGGCGCCGAGCACCGTCTCGAAGGCGTGCATCTCGTCGATGCTATACACATCGGGCGCCCACTGACGTCGCCCGGATACGGGCGAGCGTGGGGGCTGCGGGCGTCCGGACTCATCGGGCTCACGGTCGATGAGATAGAACTCGAGCTCGGTTGCGACCACCGGTGTCAGACCGAGCGCATGAAAACGCTCGACGACGCCGGCGAGCACCTGGCGCGGGTCGCCAAGAAAGGCGGACCCGTCGGGGTTGTTCATGGTGAGCAGCACTTGAGCGGTGGGGCGCGTGAGCCAGGGGATACGGGCCAGACTGCTGAGCACTGGCAGGCAAACGCCGTCGGAATCCCCCGTCTCAACGACAAGCCCGGCGTCGTTGACGTCCGTGCCCCAGATATCTAGCGCAAAGCTGGACCGGGGTAGCCGCAGCTCGCCCTTCAGCACCTTGGCCGCGGCCTCGCTTGGAACCCATTTGCCCCGGGCGACACCGTTTAGGTCGGCGACAAAGGCTTCGATGACCTCGATGTCGCTGTGTCGGGCAAAGAATTCTTGTGCTCTCTTAGGGCTCACGCTCGCCTTCACCAAACGCTGACTCGAATATATTGATTTGGATACTGAATACATTTGATCAAATATTGTAGCCTCTGTCAAACGATGAGATGCTTTCTACGATGCATAGCGGTCTAAATCTGAAAGCCAGTAGATTAGCTTGTCCCTAACCACGTTGAATTTGGTCAAATTCGCGGTTATAGTTATCAAAATAGCCTGCCACGCTTGGAAGTCGATACTGAGATGCCAAAGAACGCCACGCTAAGCTTCACGCCCGGGCAGCGACCGGACGGTAGCACCGTGCAGGAGTGGGTTTATCAAGAGCTCAGAAAGGCGATTATGTATGGCGCCGTGCCCCCCGGGCGCGCGGTGACGGTGCGAGCGATCACCGAGTTCTTGGGGGTAAGTGCCATGCCGGTACGCGATGCGTTGCGCCGCCTGGTGGCCGAACGTGCGCTGGAGGTCATGGACAACCGGCGCATGTGTGTTCCGCAGATGACCCCTGCCAAGTTCGATGAGCTGTTGAGCGCGCGGGTCGCGCTCGAGACGCTCGCCGCCGAGCGCGCACTGCCCATGCTAAACGAACAACGTATCGAACAGCTCGAGGCAATCGATGCCGCCCAGGACGTCTGTTTGGAGAAAAGCGACATCGAGGGTAACTTGGTGAACAACTTCGAGTTCCACCGGTACATGTATGACTCGACACCCTCGCAGGTGCTCATCCCCTTGATCGAAAGCCTGTGGCTACAGCTCGGGCCCTTTATGCGGCTCGCCATGTCGCATCTCGCGCAGCATTACTCTGAAGACCGCCACGCCGAGGCGCTTGCTGCCATCCGCCGCCAGGACCCGGTGGCGTTGAAGATCGCCATCGAGGCGGACATACGCGATGGGATTGGCCACCTTGGGAAGGCCGAGCTGCTCAACGCCTATTTGCGCGAGTCCCAAGCAGCCTAACACCCTACCCACGAGGCCCTAGATTGAAAAAGCTGCTCATTGGTGTGGTTGTCGTGTTCGCCGTCGTCGGCGCCGTACTGCTTACCATGCTCGTTATCGGCGTCGACTTTAGACGCGAGCCCAACATCGGCTCAGTGGACACGGCCTGGAAGCTGTTCGGTACCGACCACAAGATTGCCATCGACGCCTTTGACGACCCCAAGGTAGAAGGCGTCGCATGCTTTATCAGCCGCGCGCGTATCGGTGGTGTAACCGGCTCGCTCGGTCTTCGCGAGGACACCTCCTTCGCCTCCATAGACTGCAGCCAGACCGGACCCATCCGGTTTCGCGAGCCGCTCAAAGACGGCGAGCGTATTTTTCGCGAGCGCCGCTCGGTGTTGTTCAAAAGGCTGCAGGTGATCCGCTTCTACGATGCCGAGCGCAGAAGCCTGGTGTACATGAGCTACAGCGACAAGCTCATCAGCGGCTCACCGCAAAACTCCGTGTCTGCCGTGCCGCTGATGCCGTGGTCGGGAGCCAGCGTCGAAGCACCCGAGCTCATCGAGTAAGGCCCGCGGTTTGGTATGGAGATGAGCATCGCCGATGACTATATGGAGCTGGTCGAGACCATCGGCGCCACGCTGGTGCTTCCTCCCGTGCAAGCCCTACACATCGGCCCGAGCCGGGCGAGTCCGAAGAGCGGCAACAAGTTCGCCGCAATGGTGCTGGCAGACGGCACAGTGGGACTGACCTACACCGCCCTCGACGACGTTTGGTCAGCGCTACAGGACCCGGCCAAGACCCACTCGCTGGTGGGTACCACACCTTTGCGCACGGCGCGGCTCTACGCCAACGATGCGTTGTGGGAACGGTGCTTGGGCATGGCCGGGGTCAACGCCATCAGCCAGTTCCTGCTCAAACAAAGCGGCTATGCGCTTGATACCATGGGAAAGACCGTGGACCAACTGGCGTTAGAGAACAACGACCACGTCGGGATGGTCGGGTTCTTCCCGTCCTTGGTGGAGCAGATACGCTCGCGCGGGCTGGCGCTGACGGTGTTAGAGCTCGATGAGCAGTGGCTACAGTGCGAGGGCAACTTCGAAGTGACCCTGGACCCGCGGCGTCTTCACGCGTGCAACAAGATCATTTGCACGGGGACAACCCTGGTCAATCACACTATCGACAGCGTGCTCGGCGATTGCGAAGGCGCCGAGCAGGTCATCGTTGTCGGCCCCACCTGCGGTTGCCTGCCCGACCCATTGTTCGAGCGCGGTGTCCACGCCTTGGGCGGCAGCGGCATACCGGATTCCCACGCGTTTCTCAAACGCTGGGGGGCCGAGGAGAAATGGCGCGAGACGGTACAACGCTATGTCGTGCGCAACGACGAGCACTACCCGGGGTACCACGCGCTTGTCGCGGCGGTCAAAGACCGCTAGTCAGGCCTCGGTCCGGTGTGCCTCTACCAGGGCCGCCATGCTGTCGAATTGAAACTCGAGATGGTACTCCCCGGTCGGGGGCACGGTTGCGCCAAAGCCGTCCTTGTCGTGCCGGCGGTGGATCCAGGCCTTGGCAAGACCAAAAGCCGTCGCGGGGACGTGGTCGTGGGTGAGGCTCTGCGCCACATGAAGAATATCGCTCTTGGCAAAACCGAAGTCCGACGCCACGTGCGCCAGCAAGTAGTCGAAGTTGCGCGGCGACGGTTTGTAGGAGCCGACATCTTGCGCCGTATAAATCGCATCCCACTCGATCTCTAGACGTGCGTTGCTACCCATGTAGGAGATACGGTCGCAGTTCGTGAGCGTCGCGACCTTGAAGTGCTGCTTGAGATACTTCAGCGCGTCCGGGGCATCCGCAAAGGCCGGCCAGTGCTTGACGGAGCGGCCAAAGGTCCTGGCGTCCTCGTCGGTCACCGCTACGCCCCACTCTTGCGCCAGCATCGGGTAGAGCGTGCTCAGAAGCTCGCTGTAAATCATCCTGGGGTGCGTCGCCTCCAGATGAGTCTCGCCCCGCCCGAAGGCTTCGAGCACCTGGTCGCGCGAGAGCGGTGTGCCCGCCTTTGCTGCCAAGGATTCGAGCGCCTCGAAGATCCCCGTCTCCCAATCGATCAAGGTGCCGTAGGTGTCAAAGGTCAGGATCTTGAAGTCTGAGATACGCACGGTTCGAGGTCCCCTCGATGACAGATGCGCGCGGAGTATAGCGATCCGCGCCGGCGATGCCCATGTCTACACCCACCGTCGGGCGGGATTGGTCAAAAAAGAACCGGGCCCTGCAGCAACGCCTCTGCGCTTTGAAATTAAAAACTACTTACGGGAATCAACGGTGTGAAGCACATCCCTTATCAAGCGTTCGGAGAAACCCGACGCGAAGCCCAATACCAGCGCCTTGGCGTAGTCGCGAGCCTCCGCGGGCCCATAGCTGAAGAGTCCAATAAAGGAATCGCAGGAACCGTTGTCGAGGTTGCATTGCATCTTTGGAAACATATCGCCCGCCAAAAGGCCAGATAGAAGGGCAAAGTAAACGACAACAGACGCGATGAAACCGATGACTATCGGTGTGAAGGCGTACATCAACAGGTACTTGTTTCGTAACGCTCGAAGACTGGGGTTTATCAGAGCTTGAGGTAATTCCCGTAAGGTGTATAGGCGCATCAACGCGCTGAAGAGTGCGCCCACTGCGCCAAACAAGGCGACGGCAAGAAGAATAGGTGGTTCGAGGGTGCTGGTGTAATTGATGAGCAAGGCCACACCTGTGATCCCAAGGGCTACGATTAACGTGGCCAGGAACAACGAAGCCAGCATCTGACGGTAGGCTTCGAGATGAAGAGGTTGGCCGCTGTCATCGGCTGGGCGACGTGCTTCAGACTCGGGTGTTTCCATGTTCAAGTATCTCGTTACCGTCCACGTCCGCTATCGATGGCCGGGTGGCGCACGCACCCTCAGGACCGCTTGGAACCTCTAGAACATCTGGTCAGCTTTGCCAACTACCAGTAGCTGACGGCCGACTCGTAGATGCGGCGTACGTCATCGGTCGAGGTTTCGCGCGGCGCGTTGCCGATCGCGCGCTTTTGACGTCTGGCGGAATCCGCAAGCGAGCCCGCGTCGTCTGCACCAAGACCGACACCGCTGAGACCATTGGGCACCCCCGTCGAGCGCATGAGCGTGATAATGCGCCCCGCGACCACCTCACCCGCATCGTCAGGACCGGCACCGCTTACGTCTCCACCTAAAAAATGCGCCGCCTCCAGATGTCGCTCCGGCGCCGCCTCGGCGGTAAAGCGAAACACCGATGGGGAATTGACGATCACACTGATCCCATGCGGCACAAAGCTTGGATTACCCGGGTAGCCGGTCGCTTCGTACCCCTTTGCTTGTTGCGATACACCGTAGGAAAGCGCGTGCGGCAAGTGGGTACCCGTGTTGCCAAAGGCCATCCCCGCGAGCGTGGCCGCCCAAAACAGGGCGTCTCTGGCATCACGCTGCGTCGCATCCGCCACCGCGGGCTCGAGGTGCTCACCCACCAGACGCAAGGCTTCTCGCGCGTGCAGGTCGCTCCAAGGGTTGGCGCCTTGGATGGGCGGCCGCTTCGCGGGGTCCTCCACATTTGGCCAGCGCGTGTAGGCGCGTGAGGTGTAACACTCGATGGCGTGACTCATGAGGTCAAAACCGCTCGAGCGGACAACTGCGCTTGGCAGCGTGTCGATACAGGCGGGGTCCAATATGGCATCGTCCGGCAACAAACCACGGCCCACGAGAACAAACTTGGTGTCGAGAGACTCGAAGCGAATCACCGACAAGGCGGTCGCCTCCGACCCAGTGCCGCAGGTCGTCGGACACGCCAGATGCGGCAACAGCGGCGCCGGCACGGGCTGGCCCAAGCCGACCGGCGGTGCAAAATAGGTATCGAAGCTGGCCGGGTACAAGGCGTACACCATCGCCGCCTTCGCCGTGTCGATGACCGAGCCGCCACCCACCGAAACCATGCCATCGAAGCTCCCTTGGCGAAGAAACTCGACGGCGTCGAGCACCGAGCGGTCGGTCGGCTCGATCCTGACCTCGGAGAAGATCTCGGCGTCGACGCCGGCCTCACTCAACGACCCCTGGACCGCGGACACCGGTGCGGAATCGAGCAGGTTGCGGTCGGTAAAGAGCGCAGCACGGGTGATGCCGCGGCCGCGTGCCCGCGCGCCGACTTCCTTTAGTGTTCCCCGCCCAAAGGTCGTACGTGGCATCTCGACCGTGAAGGCGTTTGCCCCTTGGTCGGTCGGCTCGAAGTAATGACAGCATCCCATCGGTGTCTCCTCGAATACTCACGCGCCTTGTACGCTTCGCTGGCCTGCAAGTGTACTCGTAAGCAAAAAGCCACGCAGCGCTTGTCTCAAACGCAAGCCGCCCACGACGCGCGCGGTTTGGACTTGCGCGAGATCAGCGACAGCGCGTCCAGCGTCTTTAGAATCCACCATATGCCACGCGTGCTATTGACAATCCCGTGGGCGCTTCTCGTGCTCGCGCTCTTGCCAATCGGTGTTGTCCGAGCCGCGGAGGAGGACAACGCTCGACCCTGCACGACGGTGGAGGTGTACCACCGTCACGGCTGCCCGCACTGCGAACGCGCCTTCGCTTTTCTCGCGACGCTGCACAACGACCACCCGGGGCTGGAGGTGAAGGTGTTCGAGATAAACGAATCACCCGAGGCTCGCGCTCGATTCATAACGCTCAACCAGCGCGCCGGTGTGGAACGGCCAGGCGTCCCCGCCTTTCTCATCTGCGAGCGCTTTCTCGTCGGGTTTGATACAGCCGAAACGACGGGTGCCGTGATCAAGCAACTCATGGGGCTCGATGTGGGTGCCGTCACAGCCGAGCAGACCCGCGGTGTAGATACCAAGTGGTTCGGCGCCATCACCGCCGAACGCCTCGGGCTCCCCTTGTTCACGCTCGCCATCGGGCTCATCGACGGCTTCAACCCCTGCGCCATGTGGGTGCTCCTGTTCTTGCTCTCGCTGCTTGTCAACCTGCGTGAGCGGCGGCGGATTATTCTCATCGCCGGGACCTTCGTGCTCGTGAGCGGCGCGGTTTACTTCGCCTTCATGGCAGCATGGCTAAACGTGTTCTTGATCATCGGTTTCTCGCGCGCGCTGCAGGTGGGCGTGGGTTTACTCGCCATGGCCATTGGTGCCGTGCATGTCAAAGACTTCTTTTACTTGCACAGGGGCGTCACGCTCAGCATCCCGGAGTCGGCCAAGCCCGGTCTCTACGCGCGGGTACGCCGAGTGATGGAAGCGGAGAACCTCGCCGGTGCGCTGGTCGGCGTTACCCTGGTGGCTGTGTTCGTCAACCTCATCGAGCTCGCGTGCACAGCCGGTCTGCCCGCCGTCTATACACAGATCCTCACCTCGCACGAGCTGAGCACTGCAAGCTACTACGCCTATCTGCTGCTCTACAACATCGGCTACATCTTTGACGATGCTCTCATGGTCGGGATAGTGGTCTATACCTTGAGCCGTCGCAAGCTAAAGGAAGGCCAAGGCCGCTGGCTCAAGCTCATCAGCGGCAGCGTCATCATGGTGCTCGGCGTGTTGCTGGTGTTTGTGCCGCGGCTCCTGTTCTGAAATCGCCGCGGATGTCCTGCTTCTCCCGGCGGACATTTCGTTCCTGTCTCTTGTGTGGTACTCGGCAGACCCGGCTTACCCAAAGAGTTACAGTCGAAGAACGACATCCAGCGAATGAAGGATTTTTTTCCAGACGAAGAG
>CAJHYW010000219.1_pt1 | contig 16151 bp, 14 predicted proteins | sample 9198811 | NCBI WGS metagenome assembly CAJHYW01 (sample SAMEA7708378, study PRJEB35096) | sediment metagenome | biome: marine neritic benthic zone biome [ENVO:01000025]; feature: sediment [ENVO:00002007]; material: shallow marine sediment [ENVO:03000034] sea grass bed [ENVO_01000059] ...
AATCTCCTATCTCGGCCAAGAGAAGGGGATTCACCGATGAAAGAATACCAGAGCCTGAGTCATACTCGATGGGACTGCAAATATCACGTGGTCTTCATACCGAAGCGAAGGAAGAAGCGCATCTTCGGGGCGTTGCGCCGCGACCTCGCGGGGCACAAGGAATCGAAGATTATGGAAGGGCACCTGATGGGGGATCACGTGCATATGTGCATCAGCATTCCGCCGAAGTACGCAGTGGCTAATGTGGTGGGCTATCTCAAGGGCAAGAGTGCGAATCAGATCGCGCGTCAATTCGGTGGACGGCAACGCAATTTCAGCGGGGGAAACTTCTGCGCTCGCGGCTACTTCGTTTCCACGGTGGGGTTAGACGAGAACATGGTGCGAGCCTATATCCGCAACCAGGAAGCCGAGGACGAGCGCTACGAGCAGATGAAGTTCGGGCCGGACTAAGGTCGCCTTCAGGCGGCTCACGGTGTAATGGCGCCTTTGAGGCGCTCAGCCAATAATAAGGTGCCATCCTTGTGCTGGTCCACCGAATCTTTCGGTTTCCCATCCCAACCATAAGGCACGGAAACGCTTGTCTTTATTCTATCGTGCGAGGTCGTGTGGACCCCGACTGGCCTTCTAGCCGAGTTTCGATCCGCACGAGACGTTTTTCGTGATCGAGCATGTGTTCCGAGAGCGCCTTGACGCGATCCATGGTCATATCGAGTTTTTCACTGACCACGTGCACGCCCGACAGGCGTTCGAGAATTTCCTTGACGAGGCTCATGGCCTATGAGCTGACGGCACGGGTGGTCGGGGTCGATAGCTTGGCTCGAGACGACAGAGGCGAACCTCTGAGTCGTTCTAATTCTGCCAAGCTCCTATCCACATAGGCGTTCACATCATCGAGTTTCGCCGACATGCGTGCGAACTCCTGCGCGGCGAGCTTTGACATTTCATCCAGTGCGCCGAGCTCCTCATCCGTGGCTTTGTCTAAGAACTCATCAACGGCCTGCCGGATGAGCGCTGAGACCGAGGTGCCGCTGGTTTCCGCGCGCGCCTGCAGCGCCGACTTTTGTTCAGGCTCAAGATGGATCATCATGTTTTGTTTAGCCACAATTTCCGTCTCTGCATTGGGTATATATTGCAATATATAGCAGCCCTATCTCTTAAACAAGGATATCTGATAGGCGCAATCAAAACACTTGCATAATCAATGACCTACTGCGCACAATCCGTCTTATGTTAAATATGTAGATAATTCGACAGAGCGATAAGACTACACTATACTACATTGTACTCTCTTGTAGTACACAATAAGGGAAGAATCGTATGGCCCAAGTGACCAGCGTGCGTATCGCTGATGATTTGGCTGACCGCCTCGAGGCCATCGCCAAAGAAAAGGACCGTCCTAAGGGCTGGGTGCTCAACCAAGCGTTGCGGGAATATCTCGACCGCCAAATGCTCGAGCGGCAACGCTGGCTCGATACCGAAGTGGCGTTAGCCGATCTCGAAAGTGGTGCCATCGTCGAAGCGAACGAGGTCCACGCGTGGATGGATAGCTGGGGGAGCAAAAACGAGTTACCTAAGCCCCGACCGCGCCAGCGGTGAAGCTGGCTTATACAGCCGCCGCGGTCGATGATCTAGAGCGACTACGGGCGTTTGTTCGGGAACACAATCCGCAGGCCGCGCAACGGATTGTGGATCGCCTTCAGGACGCAGCCACCCAACTACTGAACTACCCACTGATTGGGGTGGCGACGGATCGAAGTCCAGACATTCGTGATCTCATCGTGGACGACTATCTCGTACGTTACCTCGTCGCGCATGCAGATCGTCGAATTATCATTTTGCGCATTTGGCATGCGAAGGAGAACCTCCGCTAGCGACTTCGACACATGGCGGCGAGGTGAGCGAGCAAGGAAAACGGGAGTGTTCATCCTTCTAACGTTATTTCAGCGGCGCCCAGAAGGTCAATGAAATCAAGACGTACGAGCTTTTTGGCAGCTACAGGTGATGACTCGACCAAGAATTTAGTTTGACGCGGCCGAAATGGCGGTTTGAACTTGGTCCAACACCTCTGGCCACAAGTCCTCCCAGCAGCACGCATGCGTGTAGTTCGGTACGACAGTGACCCTTGTGGTGGGGTGGGTTCTCGAGTGGAGCCAGTCATCGAAGAGATGCGGAGGTACGGCGCTATCGTTTGCCCCCAGATAGTGTAGCTGGGTAACCTCGGCCGGTAGCGACAGGCGTTTGACGGGATTTAGGGAACCGTGAAGTGCTGTGTACCCGTGGTGGGCGGTCCAGGTATCGGTGTCGAGGTTTGCGGCGACCGTCACCACGGCTCGAGTCTGCTCGACACGTTCGGCGATCAGCATCGCTAGCGTTCCCCCGCCGCTGTATCCAAAAAAGACGACATCCGTTGCGCTCGCTTCCGCCAGTACGCGCTTCAAGGCATCCGTCATGCTGGTTACCACCGCTTCCGAATAGCGAAGGTTGGTCCATATCGCGGGTGAACAAGGTGTTGTCTTGGCGAGGCCGTGATAGCAAGGCCGTCCCAGATAGACGGTCGTCGCGGGATCCAATGCCATTAATCGTAGCGTGAGCGGAGTACGCGGAGTCGGGTCGGAGGCGACACGAACAGGGGTAACCCAGGGTGTACCATCGCCTCCAAGGTAAACATGGAGCACACGAATCTCCTCATCGAGACGAGAGGAGCGCTTGGCTGCCACCGAGTAGACGACGTGGTCGAAGCCATTTCCTTCGATGACACTTCGCTGGAACTCGAGCTTGGATGCGCTACGGTCGAAACGTGCCGCTGGCGAGCATGAGACTAAAACGCTTACGGCCATCAACCCTGCGATGAAAAGAATACACCCCCCGTTGCCGTCGCACGGGGAAAGTTGCGCGCGACTAGGGACGGTTGAGACTTTAGTTCTTCTCGTGCCGTGGCTTGCGCTAGTATCCTGAGTTTTTTCTTCGAATATCAAAGAATTGAGGGAGCATTTGCGGGTCGGTTCATGTTTGAAACCGCCTTGCCCTATGATAGATTATGTAAAGGTTTGGACAATGCAAGTCAGTATTGACGATGCGACGCTCGGGTGATGATGATCGACGAGCCACGTTCTTCCCGGCAGCTGCGCTCACCTTCTTCCTAACCGTCGGCTGTCAAGAGGCCGTTAGTGCTACGCCAAGCAAGGAAGATGCTGATGAGCTTCTCGTCGTCGATTGTCTTCTTCCTGGTCAAGTAAGAAAGCTTGGTCAGAGTTTCACATTCCTGACTCCGCGTCGACCCGCCAAGCTGCCGGCTCGCGAGTGCGAGATTCGCGGTGGTGAGTACACCTCCTACGACAGAGCCGACTATGGCACCGCCCTCAAAGTTTGGCTGGGGGAGGCAAATCAGGGTAATCCCGAGGCGCAAACATACGTCGGTGAGATCTACGAGAAGGGTCTCGGTATCCAGCCTGACTACAAGCTAGCGGCACAATGGTATCTCAAGGCGGCTGACCAAGGTTATTCGCGGGCGGCAATTAATTTAGGTCATCTATATGAGCAGGGCTTGGGGGTTCCCAAGAATCTGGTGACCGCTTTTAACTGGTATCGGAAAGCGTCAGGCTTGGCGGGCGGGGACTTGGAGTTTGTCTCTTCAGTCGAAGTGTCCAGTCGTCAGCAACAGATCGACCAGCTTCGCACCGCGTTGACCGAGCAGACCCAGCAGACAGCGACTTTGCGCTCACAGCTCGATAGTGCCGAGCGGGCACTGAATTCCCGTATAGCACAGCTCGCGGTGTCTCAACAGGAGCTCACGAAGTTACGGTCGAGAGCTCAACAGCGTGAACAGACAGTTTCTGCGCAGACGGCTTCTCCCGCTGTCGAGTCCACCGAGGAATATCAGAAACTACTCGCGGAGTTGCAGGACGCAAGAGCGGGACAGGAACGACTCAGGGCGCAAGCGGAGCATCACAGTGGCGAAGCCAAGGTCTTGCAGACGCGGTTGACGGAAACACGAGGTCAGCTAGAGCAGCAGCGTTCACGCTTTGACGCGGCGCAAGGTGAGCTCGACGCTATGCGCAGCGAGCTAGCGCGACGGAAAAACCAGGCTCAGACGCAGGCAAATCGTGAAGAGGTCGCGCGCCTTGCGCGAGAGCTCGAAGATCGTGAGCAGAGGCTGGCGAAACAACGCCAGAAAATGACCTGGCTGGAACGCGAGCTGGTCGAGCAAGGCTCGAGTCTCAGTGACGAGCTACGGGCGGCGCGTGAGAAAGAGCGACAGTTGAGCGATGCCTTGGTAGAGCGCGATGCCAAGGTGGCCACATTGGATACGGGATTGATCGAGTTGCAGACCAAGCTGCTCGATCAAGATGCGCTGTCGCAGCAGCAGAAGTCGATTCTCGCCGAACGAGACCGACTCACTAGAGAGCTCGAAGCTGCGCGACGGGAGCAACAGATGCTTCGTGCCGACGTGGCTCATCATCAAAGTGAGGTCAGGGCACTCCGACAGCAACTCAATGATACGCAGATGACGCTTGACCGGCAGCGCCTCGAGCTGTCCACCGCTCAGGGAGAACGGGACCGAATAGTAACGGAGCTTGCCAGACGCCAGAGTGCCGAAGAAACCCAGGCGAACCTAGAAGAGATCGCGCGCCTTAAACGGGATCTACAAAAGCGTGAGCGAGGACTCAGAAAGCAACGCCAGCAAACGACGCGCTTGGAGCAGGAGCTGGCCGCTCAGACGAAGAGCATGACCGATGAGCTGCGCGCCGCCTGGGAGAAAGAACAGGAACTAGTCAATACGCTGGGCGGTCGGGAGGCGCAAGTGGCGGTCATGCAGTCTGAATTGGCTCGACTGCGGACAGAGTTGCTCGAACAACGCGCGATTTCGGACGAGCAAATGTCGGCGATAGCCGAACGCGACCGCCTGACGAAGGAGCTCCAAGCAGCGCTGCCCGAACAGGAACGGTTGCTTGCCCAGGTTGCTCGGCAGCAAGGTGAGGCGCAAGCCCTGGAAAGCCAACTTGTAACCACACAAAGTCAGCTAAGCGAGAGGAAGGTGAAGCTCGAGCGGACCCGGCAAGATGTCGCCTCGCTAAAGGCCGAGCTAAGCAACCAGCAAAGTGCCGCGAACGCCGAGAGCAAGCAGAGTGCCGAGAAGATTGCGGAGCTCGAACGCAAGCTCGATATGCGCCAGGACATGTTGAAGGTCCAGCGTGAGGAGGCAGAATGGCTGTCGACTGAGATCCGCGAGCAACGCGCGGTGTTGACGGAGGATCTTGAGTTGACGAATGCGCAGTTGGCCGAGCTAAAGGCTGAGCTGAACGCACGTGATGAACGGGTGTTGGGACTGCGTGCAAAGCTCGAGATGGTCGAGGCCGATCTGCAAGCCGAGCGCAGTGCCAGCGCTCAATCAGACGCTGAGCTCGAGGGGTTGAACCGGCAGATCCGCGAGCGCGAGGCGGAGATCGCCCGCCAGCAGGAAGAGATCTCCACGCTGGAATCGTCAATCGCTAAAGAAAAAGACAGCGCGACCACGGAGCCCGAGCTTGCATCAGTGACCCCGGATATCGGTCCCACGATCGAGCTCATAGAGCCGCCCCTCAGCGCCACGCGTGGGGTTCCTAGCATCAAGCTCCGATCGGACCTCAAAGAATTAGAACTGATAGGACGGATAAAGGCGCCAGGTGGCTTGATTACTTTTCGTGTCAACGACCGTGACCACCCCGTCGAAAAGACTCGAGGTATTTTCAAAGTAAAGATACCCCTTCGCAGCGCCGAGACGCCGATTCATCTTGTGGCCGTCGACAACAGCGGCGACCGCACGGTGCTGGATTTCGCGCTCGTGTCCGGTTCGACGGGAGGCAGCAGGTCTACCCAATCACAATCCCACACAACGAGGCCCGTCGTTCCCGGGCTCGATGTGTTTGGCAACTATCACGCGTTGATTGTCGGCAATAACCAGTACGTGCATTTCCCCGACCTGAAGACCGCAAGAACCGATGCACAGGCGGTCGCAAGAGTCTTAGAAACCAAGTACGGGTTCAGGACCACGTTGCTGCTCGATGCCACCCGTTATGACTTTTTGTCGGCGCTAAATGACTACCGAAAGCGGCTCAACGAGCGTGACAATTTGCTAATCTACTATGCGGGTCATGGCGAGCTCGACAAAAAGAACCTGCGCGCCTACTGGCTACCCGCAGACGCTGAAAGCGGGAGCACCGCGAACTGGATTTCGAATGTCGAGATCACAGACATCCTCAACGTGATGAGCGCGAAGCACGTGCTAGTGGTCGCGGATTCCTGCTATTCAGGGGCGCTCACCCGAACAGCCGTGGCCAGACTGCAGCCGGGTATGACGGATAAAGCGCAGCTTGAATGGTATGAAGTCATGGCCAAGACGCGTTCACGGATCGTCTTGACATCGGGTGGAGTCAAACCGGTGCTCGATGCCGGGGGTGGCCAACACTCCGTTTTTGCAAAAGCGTTTCTGGATGTGCTGAACGAAAACCAAGAGATCATGGAGTCCTACGATCTCTACCGTTCCGTGTCCGAGCGCGTTGCGAAAGCGAGCACCAGGCTACGCATTGAACAGGAGCCTCAGTTTGCTCCGATCAAGTACGCAGGGCACGAAGCCGGAGAGTTTTTCTTCAGCCCGAAGCGATTGGCACGGATAATCGACAGCAGAATCATAAAGCTTTCAATGCTGAGTCTCTGGTCCACGTTCCCGGAGCTGGACGCAATATTACACGCTCCGGGGTGAGCTTGTTTGTATATGCGCCGTGGGTCGAAATTTCTACTCGAACTCTATCCGACCACCGAGCCAAGCGGTATAGCTGTTGATACCGCTATAACCTAGTAAGGTGTCAAAGGAAACGAAAGCTGACACGCCTCGGGCGAACTGTGCGGAAAGGTCCGCGGCGAGGTTGAAGTAGTCTCGATCCGGGCCTTGCGTGAACACGTTGAAAGATGCCGGTGCAGGATCGCCCACAAGCGACACAAGGATGGTGCGGCCGTCATCCAAGAATTCGTGAGTCCAATCACCGCGAATTTGTGGTACCAGCACGCCCCACGATGTGCTGACTGCCCGCGAGATTTGTGCCCCTATGCTAGTAGTCAGTGATTCGGCCTTCTGGTCGGAGAAGCGCATTCCCCAACCCTGTGGGTCCACTTCGCTATAGGAATCAACGTTTAGCTGGGTATAGCCGACACGACCGTATGGGCTGAGAGTGAATGCACCCTTGTAGAAGTTGTAGCCGCCACCAGCGTTCACTGAAAAATGGTCACCGTTTGGATCCGCTGTAGCGGTAGTGTTTACGGTGTCTCCAGCAGTGTCGACCGTATTGGGCGAAATCGTGTATGCGATTCGACGGTTTGTCGAGTAATCGTGGAATCCAAAGCTGAAGAGTCCGTCGATGTAGTATCTGTCTTCACCGTAGTAGCTACCGTAGATCGAGCCACCGTATTGATTACTGGTCGTGTTACCTCGAGCGCTTCCACCTTGGCCCCGCTCGAAGTCCGCATCCGTTCTGAAAAAGTTAAACGCGGCACCTCCGATGAAGCTATCCGTGAATCGGTAGTCGGCTCCGGCGGTAACCCCCCAGTTATTAAAATCGAACGCGGCCTGTTCCTGGAACGTTGCGTCCACATTGCCCCAGTTGTAGCGGAGGTTGAGAAAGCTGCTCAGGCGGCCACCGATGCCCGGTGAGTCCGCACTCGCGGCGCCCCCGGTATTCAAACGCCCATCTACGGTAGCAGGTTGACCATTGACGTTTAGGGCAAAACTCGAGCCGGATATACCCGCGCGCAGCAGCGTGAGGCGCGTATTGATTGCCGCCGTTGCTGCAGCCGATTGAGCACCGGAGATCTTGGTTGCCTGTGTTCCCTGTTCTATTGCTTGTTCCGGCGAAACCAGCTCGGTAGAGTTGAGAACCTGGCTATTCAGCTTATCCACCCCAGCCCCAACCACGTTGTTGCAGCGTTTCCTTAGTTGTGATGTCAACAAGGCATTACGGTTGAAGCAGGCATCGAATATGAGATTGGCCAAGCTCGTTTGTGTGTCGTTCTGTCCGGGCACTACGGTAGGTGGTGCACCCGTTGCTGGTCGCGATACAAGCGACAGGCTAATCATACCTGCGGTCAGAAGCATCGTAACCAGCCAAAAATTATAGATCTTGAAGAGCCCACCAAAGGAAAGCTGTGGTGCTCTTGCAGTAACTTGAAAAGTGGCGTTAGGACCCCGCTGAGGATGTGACCGACGTAGAGCCTTACCGAGGCATGAGCCGCTAGCACGCAGGATAGTAGCTTTGGTAGTCATAGCCTTCCCCCCAATTAGATGGCCTAGTTCCGCCTTAGCCAGGCATGTTCAAGTAGTGCGTTCTTATTGTTATCTAGCAGCTCCCCGGTCTTTAGAAACGTCCAATGCCCAGCCGTGTTTCACGGAGTTTAGCGCTTAGACTGTCACTTGCAAAGCTGAAATGGGGCGTCCCCGCTTCGCTAGGACAGGCATCATTCATTAAGGCATGACAAGAGGACAGACAGGTGGAAGCTAGCGGAAGCGGCGCCCAATAGTGCTTGCCGTGATTCACTCAGAGCTTGGTCTGCTGTAGCGCTTTTCGTCAAAGATTGTGGGAAAAGTCACTTACCCGCCGCCCCAGAGTGGGAAAAAGCACAGCACCGCGCGCCTCTTGTATTGCAACCTTTAGCCAGGCTCTCACAAACACAATCGAATCAGAATGAGACCCACAGTTGTAATTCGTCGCAGTACCTGCCCCCGGGTTACGAAGGGGCAAGGAGGGGAAAATGTCCAAAGTCGTTCAAATGCGTCTATTCGTGCAAGTGCGAAACGCGAAGCGACGGTCACGGATCATGGCGGCATTGTCCGAGTTGCCAAACCGTATCGAAGCTCCCGACTGCGTTGAAGAGATTCAGTTCAGTGTGGCGTATCTTGCGTCAAAGCGAGACCTGATTTCCAAGCGGACGGAGTGCCAGGATCAACCGCTTATCTTCTTGTCAGACGAGTTTCTGGAAGTCGGTACCTTGGGCTTCGTGAAAGCCACCACTCTTGTGCGGCAGCTCAGAGAGTCGGCTGGCGCGGATGCTCGTATCGGCCTGGTCGCCATTGCCCCAGCGAGTGTGGCTCGCATTCCCGATGTCGATCAGACTGTCTCTATTGGCTTTGATAAGTCGACATTGCAGAGTGCGATTCTGACCGCCGCCGCCGGTGTGCTCCTCAAGGTTCCGGCGCGAACCAAGCGTAGTCTTGGCTCGGACCAAGCAATTACGGTCAATGCCGTGCGTTCGAGAGCCGAGCTAGAGGAATGCCTAAAGCTGCGTTATCGTGTCTACCACGCGATGTCTTATCTCGAAGACGAGGTGTCGCGTTGTCCTGCAAAGATTGAGCTCGATTATTTTGACCAGCTTTCCATACACCTCATCGCACGCACCAGCGATGGTCATGTCGTCGGCACCGCACGGCTGATCGCACCTTCGATCAGTCCGTTCGAGAAGGGTGACATGGTAGAGGAGCCCCTCGATCTTCAGAGACGCTGTCGGCAATGGTGTCACAGCACCGCACAGTCGGTCTCCGAACCAGTATTTCGCAACAAACTGCAAGAAGCCTACGCGGTGTCGTTGCCGATATTTCAGTCCACGGACTTTAAGGACCGTTGGGGAGAAATTCTTCAACCGACCGGAACTTATGCCGAAATAAGTCGAGTGATTGTCGCACCCGAGTTTCGAGGATTGGGGATCTCCACGCTGCTCATGCGAACTGCGATCGCGGTCGCCTACGATATCGGCAAGACGCGGCTGTTACTCGAATGCATACCGGCGCATACGCGGATGTATGAAAAATTTGGGTTTCGTGAGCTCGGCGGATATCACAGTCGAGTGCAGGAGCTCGACCAGGTAGCGGCCGGGATGCAGCTAGAGATCAGCGATGACTTAGACAATTTCGCGGTTCAGATGGCAAAGAGAAATTTGGATGTGATTGCGGGCTCTGACGATCCACATCTCAACGATACGAAGCGGTGTCTGTGTCTTTGCAACAACACAGCGTGTTGGAAAAACGGTTCTTATGGCTTTAGCAAAGCAGTCTCTTGTCCGCTCACTCACGCGCCGTCGCCTGTGCGAGCGGCTTGAACCGGTAGCAGCTTGAACAAGGGAAGAAGCAGGAGGGCAACAACATGACCACAACGACGATGAAGATAAGGAGACGCATAGAAACGGTGCCTCAATGGGCTCTATCAGCGCTATTCGCAGTCAGTGTATGCGCGTTCATCGTTCTTTTGCTTTGCGCCTACCAATTATTGGACAACAACCAGACCCCCCAAGGCATTATTTGCGGCATCATGGCTTTTGGTGTGCTCGTCATCGGTATCGGTGTTACGTTCCCCGATAGACAAGCTTTTTTGAAGGAGATCTTTGAAATCCTGGGCAAGTTCATCACGGCGCCACTACCGCGAAGGGATGTGCAAAAGCCCAAGGCGCAATCCAGGGAACGCTCGCAAGTCGAGTCAGCATCGGTCACTGACGATGTCGACCAGACCGATGAAGACGCCGTCGCCGAAAAAGATGAGGAGAAGCTGCCGGGTGTCGACAGTGACCCCGTGAATATTGATGAACGTTGGCCGTTGGCACGCCGGGTACGCCAACCGATTCGCGACCTTATCGTTCCAACCTATCTCTTGGACAACACCTATCACTTTCTCGACTGGAACCCCGCGTTCGATGAGCTAGTCGCCGGTCCGTTAGACCTCAAGCGGGGTGATCATGCCGAGTCCTTTATCAAGTGTCTGGAGAACGCACCAGAGGTCATCGAGCGAGCAAAAAAGATGTTTGGCCGTGGGAAGCGACCCCTTGTTGACGTGGAGCCTCTAATCTTTCACTCCAATGAATTTGGAAGAATCACATTCAACAAGGTTTCGGCCCTAATTACTGAAGAGACGGCCGGCACGCGCTGTTGGTCGGTCAACCTGAATATTGGTGAGGTCGACGAACAGCACCGCGATAGGCTTTGGCAGGTGCTGCGAGAGCGACTCGAGCGCACGGTGAATTGGTCGCGGTATGCGACATCCTATGACAGGTTGTTATGTGACTTCACCGCCTACAAGAAGCTGATTAGTACCGTGACCGAGAAAGTCGATGGGGCGGAAGTCTGTATTGACCTAGGGGCGGGTACCGGCAATGCCGCGTTGGCGTTGCTGAGTCTTCCTACCCGAACGGTGTGGGCGGTCGAGAACAACGAGTCCATGCTTGAGCAGCTACGCAAGAAGGCGCGTCGGTACGATACGGCAAGTGGAATAAAAGCACTGGAGCGCCTCCATGTCATAAAGGGAAGCGTGGATCACTTGGCTGACGTGCCGGATAGCTATTTCGACGCCGCGACAATGGTTAATGTCCTTTATGCGGTGCCCGATCCCGTGAAGGCTCTTCGAGAAGTGCATCGGGTCTTAAAGCCACGAGGGGTCATCGCATTGTCGACTTCTCATCGGGATACGGATGTTGAGAGACTGTTCGATGCGCTGAAGGATGAGCTGGTCGACAAAGGTGAATTCGAGGCGATGCGCCCCCACTGGGAGGAGGCGCTCGAGGCTCACAAACAGATGGAGTCAGAGATCCATCGAGACACGAAGGACGACATCCGCAGGTATCTCGAGGAGGTGGGCTTCTCGGTCCAGGACTGGCACGACTCGGAATACGTGGACGCGGTGGTGGTCGTGAAGGCGGTCAAAGTGGAGCAAGTAGTATGAATTCATTGAGATTCGGGACTGCGGGGAGAAACGGATTCGCTTATGCTAGGCACTCGGAGAGCGGCTGGAGCACGAGAGCGCGAGTGGCCGGGGCGACCCAAAAGGCGGCAGTGTTGTTCGTGGACATCTGCGACAGTACCCGTCTCTACGAGAGCATGGGCGATATATACGCCTATGACTTGAACGCGCAGTTTTTGGAGTTTTTGGGGGACTGCACTGGTCGCTACGGGGGCACCGTCATACGCACAGAAGGCGATGGCGCCCTGTGTACCTTTCCGACCGCGGATGCGGCTTGGCAAGCAGCAATCGACATTCAAAGCCACGATTACGGTGGCCGTCTGATGATCAAGAGTGGCCTGAACTTTGGTCCAATCATCCGGGGGGTGGGAGGTGACATATACGGTGATGCGGTCAATCTCGCTGCCAGGATGTTGTCGCTGGCGAAGCCGGGGGAGGTGCTTCTCACCAGGGAGATTGCGATACGCCTTAGCTCCGAGCAACAGAGAGAGCTTAACCCGATCAGCACGGTCGCCGTCAAAGGCAAGGCGGAAGCTGTCGCCGTTTACTCAGTGCTGCAACACGAAGACAAAACCACCGTCTACGTTCCCGTCGGTTCAATTCCAGAAACGCGCAATATCTTGAGTTTGGTTTATCATCAAAATGAGATTCGGCTTGGAGGTGAGCTTTCTCGTTTCGTCATTGGAAGAGCGTCCGAATGCGATCTCGTCATTCCAGGTAGCCGAAGCTCGCGCCATCATGCCGTCATTGAAATGAAACGCGGTCGTTACATGCTCACCGACCAAAGCACTAACGGGACTTACGTCGTGAGCGACCATCATGAAGTGCTGTTTTTGCGGCGAGATGCGGCTCCTTTGTTGGGCAAAGGGACGATCTACGTCGGGTCAGCGCCGGAGAATGCTGATGAGTATCTCGAAGAGATTGACTTCGAGCACATCATCGATCTCGGCGACAACGGGGCAGCCCCGGGCTAGCACAAAAGCCGCCGTGCCCCTCATTGTGCGGGTATTTCCCCGCCGGCTAGTTTCTTGACTTCTGCCACTCCCGCGAGCGCCTCCTTGTTGTGGGGGTCGATTGCGAGAACGCTCTTGTAGGCATCGTACGCACTGCTACCAGGCGGCTCTGTGAGTCGACCCATCTTGAGGTGAGCATCCGCGACTTCCAGCAGCCGGGCTACTTTCGCCAAACTCTCACTGTCGAGCGGCTGAGATGTTCGCGGTGTCTCCCTTGGCTCTTGAGTTCCGCGGTATAGCGTGTAGCCGACCACCATCAGACCTACTATGAGAAACGCGCCGAGGAGAATGGTAGCGGTGCTTTGCGAACGCGGCTTTCTCAGCGGTGGCATGAGATGCCCGCGCGACCCTGAGTCGGGCGTCGCCGATGAAAGGTCTATGTCTACCGCCGTTTCTTCCCGGTCGATCTCCGCAATGGCGTGGATCGCGGCTCGCGCCGACGGAAACCGCTCGCCCGGGTCGCTGGCCAGAAGACCATCGAGAATGGCTTGGTAGCGCGCGCAACTAGGCGGGAGCCCGGGTATCGGGAGATCGGAGCGCGCTAGCGTGTTCGAGACAGAGTCTTTGTGCTCGTAAGCTCGCTCTCCTACGCACATCTCGTAAAAGACCATGCCGAGGCTGTAAAGATCGCTCCGAGCATCCAGGTGACGGCCCATTGCTTGCTCGGGACTCATGTAGTCGGGCGTTCCCAAGGCGAAGCCTGTTTGGGTCAAGTGCGAACCTCCTTCAAGGGCCTTGGCGATACCAAAATCGGATAACACGGCAGTCTGTTCGTCGCGAAACAGAATGTTTGCAGGTTTGACGTCGCGGTGGAGAAAGCCTTCTTGGTGTGCGTATTCGAGTGCCTCCGCCACCTGCTTTAGAATCATCAAGCTGTCGTGCAGGGAGACACCCTCGGCGATGCGCTCCTGCAGCGTTCCCGCCTTCACATACTCCATCGCCATATAGTAGGTATCATCGGATACATCGACCTCATGGATGGTGACGATGTGGGCGTGGGAGAGTCGGGCTACAATCTGAGCTTCGGAAATAAACCGTTCACAGAAGGTTTTGTCGACCGTAAGACGTGGGGACATGACCTTGAGGGCGACCTTGCGCTTCAAGAGTTGCTGTTCGGCGAGATAGACGGTGGCCATCCCGCCGGTACCGATGACCTCGAGTATGCGATAACCTGGGATTTTGAGGTCTGGGATGGGCATGTTGCCCCGCATACAAGGCTAGCTTATCGAATATACTCTCTTGCGTTTCAAGAGGTGCCACCGGGCCGAGAGTTACTATCTGAGCATCGCAGGCCGGTTCATCACATAGTGTGCCACACCGATGCTGGAGGAAGGAGGGCGGCGGCTAAAACGCTCCGCGTACTCGGCCAGATGCTCGACCGAGAGGTGCGCGTAGCGCCTCACCATCTCCGTACTGCTCCATCCCCCAAGCTCCCGCGAGCAGGAGATTGGGTTGTTGCTCGAGCGCTGGGAGCAAGCGAAGGAGGGGGGCGGTTAAGTGGTCCTGCTCTCGGGTGAAGCGGGTATCGGCAAGTCCCGCGTCCCGAGACCTTGCGAGAACAGACCGCCGCACCTTGCCTCAGAAACTGGGCAGGTGGGGCGGTCTTTTGGCTAGTTCCCATCCCCAAGCAGGATGATCAAGACGTCGATGGTGCTCCGCGCGAGTAGTTTATTGAACGACTACTTTGGATATACTCGGGAGCACCGGCGCAAACGACCTCCACCAGGGAGACTTAGATGACCGACGAGCATGCCAAGAATGAATCTGTCGAAAAATTCCAAACGGGCTATCAAGAAGAGCATCATTTCTTGGAGGCCATGCAGCGACACGCAAAGGACTACAAGTCAGCGAATCCAAAACTATCGTCCTTGGGCTCGGTCCTGATTGATGCCTGGCTTGACGGGTTCAAGGAGGCGCAGGCCTACGCGAGGGACATGCAGAACGTGACGCAGTCCGAGACCATCCAACGTGGTCTAGAGACGGACGACATGGCTCTGGCCATGCTCAAAGACAAGATTGATGACCACACCAATGACGAAAATGCCATGGTGCGATTCATTGCAAAAAAGTGGAACGAGACTTTCGAGGGAGAGCAAGCAACGAACTCCGTCATTCGCCAAGCGATCGGCCTTTGACTCCGAGCGGAAAACACAAGCAGATGTTGAACGCAAGGGCGACGTGGCTCCGTTGAAGCACCGAGGTTCTAAGAAACGTGATTGCGCCCACACCTCCTCTGAACCAGTTGGTGCAAACCGCGAAAACACATGCGATCGCGGGGGCATCGGCCGGTGTGGCCGTCGGTATCGTTCACGGTGTTATCGCTGTGCGTAACAGCCAGCTGCGGGACCGTTACGATGTCATGGCTGAGGGACTGACCCATGTGGGTACGGGGGCGGTTCTTGGGGCATACTAGCCATCGCCGTCCCGCTGGTGGCGAGCACCGTAGCCACCGCCAGCGCGCACCAGCCGATTGAACGCTTTGTTCGCGGGCGGAGTAAAGACATGGTCACAGGTCTGAGGCGGACTCTGGAGCGATAGCCGGACCGTCCGGTAGCGCGTCGGGTCGGTAGACCTCGCGAGCGAGACATGTCAGGAGCGTGGTGAAGAACTCGACGTCGTCCTCTGGCCAAGCTAATGTACATTTCAGTATAAGTGTGAGGGATCTTCTTCACGGTCTATCCGTAGCGCTAGCGACATCTTTAGCGCACCTGATCGCGACGGTGGTCATTCTCAGTGCCGGCATCCTTATTGGCTGCTCAGATGATTCCGACGTAGACGCTCAGCTCGAGAATTCTCTTTTCCTCCTGAATTTGCCGGCAAACCGCTGGGTCAAGTACCACGAGCTAAAAGGCGGAGACTGGTGGCGCAAGGGTCACGCTGGTCTTGCCTACGACTCGAGTAGAGGCAGTCTACTCGTCTTTGGGTCCGACACGCATGGTGAGGACTGGGATAACGTGATTCATGAATTCATCCCGAGACAACGGACGTGGGTGCACCATGGCGTCAATGCACATCAAAGCACCTACAAAGTCAGTGCCGAGGGATATGCAGTCGCTGGTGATACAGATGTCCGGCCTTGGGCTATGCATACCTACGATGGCGTCGATTACGTCCCAATCCGCGACGCCGTGGTGGTTGTGGCAAGTCCAAACCACAATCCCATACTCAAACAACGTCCAAAGCCAAGCTCAAGCGCAATCTGGCTCTACGATCTAAAGACAAAGACGTGGTCGGTTCTTGCCGAACAACGCGAACTGACACTTTTTGGCGCCGCAACTGCTTACGACGAAACTGATGACAATCTCTTTATCTGCAAAGCCGGATTGTGGGTGTTGAACATAAAGCAAGACATCTTGGAGAGAATCGCGAGGGCACCTGAGTGTCTGCATCG
>CAJHYW010000321.1_pt1 | contig 15769 bp, 11 predicted proteins | sample 9198811 | NCBI WGS metagenome assembly CAJHYW01 (sample SAMEA7708378, study PRJEB35096) | sediment metagenome | biome: marine neritic benthic zone biome [ENVO:01000025]; feature: sediment [ENVO:00002007]; material: shallow marine sediment [ENVO:03000034] sea grass bed [ENVO_01000059] ...
CCCCAAGCATGTGATAACGGAAAGCGTCCAGCCCGATGGCTCCGTGCGGTTCTTTGCACGGGCCAGGCTGGGGCCGATTTCGCTCTCATGGGAGGAGGTGCCCGTCAACTGGGTACACGAACAATGGTTTGAACACTGTCGAAATTTCAAGAACGGTCCGCTCGCGTTCCTATGCGCGCGTTTAGCGCTCATCCCGGAGGGGACAGGCTGTCGTTGCGAGTACACGGTGACCGTTGCCGCCCGCAATATGTTGGGACGTTTGATGTTGGCGAGTGGGTTCTTCCAACAGATCAACCGAAGCTTTGCCCCGCTTGCCGCGAGCGCGCGTGAATACGCGCGCAGTGAGCGCGACACACCCTTTGACTGTAAACCACCAGCGCTGGGGGCGGGTGCGAAGTCGCGCGTAAGAGTAATTACACAGAAAATCGAGGCAACGCCAAATGGTCACGGCTTGGCCGTGCGCCTGGCGGAGTTTGTGCTCAGTCGACAGGAGGTCGACGTGTGGGCCATGCGGCCACTCGAACTGGCCCGTCTTTGGGGCGTGCCGGAGCGCCATGCGATAGAGCTTTGTCTGGAGGCGGTAAAACAGGGTTTGTTGCGGCTACGTTGGGACCTGCTTTGTCCACGGTGCCAGGTGGGCAAGGGCTCTGTCGTCGCGTTGGACGAGCTGCCAAGGGGTACGCACTGCGGGTCGTGCAACATCGAATACGAGCGCGACTATTCAAACAACGTGGAGCTGGTGTTCTTACCGGCAAGCGCGATTCGTCCGATAGAAGGCGGCGAGTATTGTCTGTTTGGTCCGATGAGCACCCCGCACATCAAGCTGCATCTGACATTGGCGCCGGGCGAGTGTCGAAGCGTGCCGGTTTGTCTCGAGCATGGTCACTACCGGCTGCGCACTCTGGAGCCCGGTGGTGAAGCCGAACTCGAATGGACACAAGGTGGGTTTCCAAAGGTGGTCGCTTCCGGTGACGATGTGTACGCGGGTGAGCCGTCTGCACTGGGGCACGTTGTCTTGGAGAACAATGCGCAACGCAAGTTGACCCTCATCGTGGAGGAGTTCGAGTGGCGGCGTGGTGCATTGACCGCTAAGCGCGTTACCGCACTGCAAGTATTCCGAGACCTGTTTAGCGAACAGGCGTTGCGCCCGGGTGACGATGTCGAGATCGACCACATCACGATCATGTTTAGCGATCTGAAGGGCTCTACCGCCTTGTACGAGCGTATTGGCGATGCACAAGCGTATCATCTGGTTAGAGAGCACTTCGCGCTGCTGGGACACGCGATACGCGAGCACAACGGCGCGCTGGTCAAGACCATCGGTGACGCCGTCATGGGTGCGTTTACCGACCCCTACGATGCGTTGTCCTGCGCCATCTCCATACAAGACGATTTCTGGGCCTTTAACCAAGAACGCGATACGCAGCCGGTGGTGGTAAAGCTCGGTCTGCATTCGGGGCGTTGCATATCGGTCACGCTCAACAACCGTCTGGACTACTATGGGACCGCGGCAAACAAGGCCGCGCGACTCGAAGCGCAGAGCCGCGGAGGCGACATAGTGCTTTCATACGAGCTGGCGGCCGACCCCCGCGTCGCCGAGTTGCTGGTGGAGCTCGACGTCGAGGAAGACCAGGCCCGACTAAAGGGCTACGAAGAGCCGATTTGTTTTCTACGGGTCAGCGCGGACGCGCTTTCGCGCAAACGCGGCCAAACCACCTGACGCCTGCTCTCAACGCGAAGCGTGCGGCGGTTTGTGGGTGCCGTGTTGCGCATCGTTCTCCATGAGGCTCAACAGATCGCCGCGATAGCCGAGGCGATCCGCCAAGACGCGGAGCTCGGTGGCGGCATCGATAGTGTTCTCCGACAAACCGGTACGCCCGATGCTGTCAGCCAGCCTAATCGCCGCGCGGCGTAGCGCCGCCTGGGTGAAGTCATAAACCGTGCTCATGTCACCTCCTCCGGTTGGCACGTCACGCGTTTTTCCCTGCTCATGCTGAGGAGTGGCGGGGAGTCGGTATCAAGCGCGTTTCAACGCATGACAAAGGGGTTGCCCAGGGGCTCGGACGACGTATTGAGCCACACCGTCTTTGTCCGCGTGTAGTCGTAGACCGCCTGCAGCCCGCTCTCGCGACCGTGTCCGCTGTCTTTGTAGCCGCCGAACTCTGCGATGGGAGACACCACCCGGTAGGTGTTGACCCAAACGATGCCGGCGTGGATCGCACGGGTCATGCGCAACGCGCGTGCCGAGTCGCGCGTAAACACGCCGGCGGCCAATCCGTAGCGCGTATCGTTGGCCATCTCGACGACTTCGCCTTCCTCTTGGAACTTGAGCACGCTGAGCACCGGACCAAATAACTCGGTGTCTACGATCTCCAGGCTCTGCTCCGGGCAGCTCAGGATCGTCGGCTCGAAAAACCAGCCTTTGTTGAACTGGGCCGGCCGCTGGCCACCGTGCACGAGTGTCGCCCCGGCCTCGACCGCGCCGTTAACCTGCGTTTGGATATGCTCGAACTGGCCCTGGGTCGCAAGCGGCCCCATCTGAGTGGCATCATCGAGTGGGTCGCCAATACGGATCTCTGCCGCGCGCCGCGCAAGGTTTTCGAGGAGCTGGTCATGAACCGCGGCGTGCGCGTAGAGCCGCGACCCGGCGACACAGCTTTGGCCGCTGGCACCAAAGATACCCGCCATGACGCCGTTGGTCGCGCTTTCGAGGTCGGCATCCTCGAACACCACAACGGGTGATTTACCACCGAGCTCGAGCGAAACCTCGGCCAAGTTCTCGGCCGTATTGCGCATGATGTGACGCGCCGACTCCGGTCCGCCGGTGAAACTTACGCGGGCGACCAGCGGGTGCGAGGTGAGCGTTCGCCCGCACGGCTCGCCAAACCCCGTGACGATGTTGACCACGCCCGCGGGAAACTCGGCTTCCTCGACCACTTCCATGAACTCGAGCATCGCGGCGGAGGCATGCTCGGAGGCCTTTAGCACCACGGTGTTGCCGGCGGCCAGCGCGGGACCAAGCTTGACGGCGACAAGAAAGAGCTGGGAGTTCCAGGGCACGACGGCGGCCACGACCCCGATGGGTTCGCGCAGGGTGAATACGCAGAGATCGGGCTTGTCTATGGGAAGCGTAGCGCCCTGGATCTTATCGGCAAGCCCGGCGTAGTAGTGGAAGAAATCGGCTATGTAGCGGGCTTGCCAGCGCGTTTCCTTGAGGAGCTTTCCAGTATCAAAGGACTCCGTGCGTCCAAGCGCCTCCGAGCGTTCCGCCAGAAGGTCGCCAAGCCGGCGCAAATGCCGGCCGCGCTCCGTGGGCGACATCGTCGCCCAGGGGCCTTTGCAAAAAGCCCGGTGAGCCGCAGTCACGGCGCGGTCCACGTCTGCGGCGCTTGCCTCCGGGATCTGCGTCCAGGCCTCTCCGGTAGCCGGATTGATGCTCTCGAAGGTCTTGCCGCCCTCTGCATCGCACCATTCGCCGTCGATGTACATCCGATATTTCTTCTTGTCAGCCATACACACCTCGCAAAAGGGCCACGGTGGCGCCGTCTCCATTCTGCCGCTTCGGGTCGGTCCGAGCAAAGGTATACAATGTGGGCTCTGCGTCTCGCGGGTGAACGGAGAATGCTGCTTTCAAACCGGGCTTGGCTTCGCCCCTGTATGGCGGTGTTCCTGGTTGGCATCGCGGGGCTCGGCTGCGCGAGCAAACGACCGGTGCTCTATCCAAACGCGCATTACACGGCGGTGGGTAACCGGCAGGCGCAGGACGATGTCGAAGATTGTCTTTCGCTTGCATCGGCACATGGGCTCAAATCAACTTCGGGTGGGCAAGTTGCCGGGGGTACGGTCCAGGGTGCGGCCGTAGGTGCAGCAACAGGCGCCGCCGTCGGTGCCGTCGTGGGTAGTGCGGGTCGCGGCGCTGCCGCCGGGAGTGCGGGGGGTGCCGCGGGTGGCTTGGTGCGCTCCATGTTTAGAGTGGAGCGTCCCGACCAGGTCACACGCAACTTTGTCAATCGGTGCTTGCGGGACCGTGGATACGAGCCGATCGGTTGGCGGTCATAAGCACCTCAGTAATCCCACTTCCACTTCACACCGAATTTGTTGTTGCCATCTTGTGTCATACCGCCGCTGACGCTAATGTTGTCCAAGACCTCGACCTCGACGGTACCCCCGGCCGAATCTGGGTTGGCCCCTTGCTCGACCTCCACATAGACCCGGTCGGTGACATATTTCCCGACGCTGACCTTGGGGTCGTCATCGTTGTCGTCGTCGTTACCCACGCGGATGACATCGACGCCTACTGAGCGTCTCGCGCGCTCGAAAATCCCAACACCCCCGGTGGTCAATGTCGTCACCGCATCGGCAAGCTGCACGCTTTGCAGCGGCGTCAGGTTGCTTTGCTCGGTGTCGAATATGACCCTGGCGGCGATCTCCGATTCCGGCATGGGTGGACGCGAGCTGAGCGTTACCGCGGGATTGGACGCTCGGCCCGTGACCGCAATAATCGCGGTGATGTTCGATGTCTTGTACTCGGCGGGAAGGTCCAACAGCGGGTCGATGGGGCTTGAGCCGGTAAAGCGCACGCTACCGTTCTCTAGCTCAAACACCTTGCCGGCAAACGAGTAGCGACCACGCACCGGCTGTAGCTCGCCTTTGACAATGGGTTTATCCGCGGTTCCACGCACGGCAAGAGCACCCCTCCACTCGGAGTCGACCCCGAGACCACGTACGAAGACCTTGCCCGGCAGGTCGATGTCCAGCGCGAGGTGAATGAACTCGGGACCCTTGGCGGACGTTTGTGCCGCGACCGGCGTGCTTGCATCGGCCTGATTGATCTCGACAACTTCGAGCTCGACCACCTGGGGCGGGAGGGTGTTGCCACCAATCAGCGCGTCGACACGCTCGGTGACGATTTGACCGCTGAGCTGCAGCATCTCAAAATCACCCTTGAGCGCTAGCTTACCGCTGGCGCTTGCGGTGAGGTCATCGCGTTGGATCAAGACCGCATTGTTGAGCTCTAGACCGAGGTCGACCGGAAATTCTTTCGCCACATCCAGCATGAGCACGCCTCGCGCCGCGACAGTGCCGCTCGCCCCAGCGCGTGCGTGCGCCTCGGAAAGCACGAGCCGATCGTTGTTGCCATTTGCGACAATGGTGATCTGCTCGAGAACGGTCCCGGTGAGCGCGCTCTCGTAGCGCCCGCCCGCGAGCGTGACCTGGCCGCGCACATGGGGCGCGTCGAGCGTGCCGTCAACGGCCAACGCAAGCTCACCGGTCCCGGTGAAGCTATCTTCGCTATAGCTGAAAAGCTGCCAGAGCGGCGCCACGTCGCCGCTCCACTGCGCGTTGCCCGCGATCGGCGCATCGGCAGGGACATCAACGCCCAGGGTTTGCGGCCGCATCCTTAGCGGTAGCTCCCCCTGCCATGTCAGCGTCGTGTCGGCGAGACCGGTCAGGTCGCCTTCGAGCCGCAGCCGTTGGTCGCGCCACTGGCCGGTAATGGTCCCGGAGAGCTCGGGTGCTTGTGCGATGACGTTTTGCGCGTCATGTAGCCCGGTCAGCTTGACTTCGACTGAGCCCGTGGGGTTTGCCCGAGGGCCATCGAGGGTCAGGTGGCCCGATACCTTTGTATCCATGCTCACATAGGGGAGGGCGAGCCCGGCGATAGAAAGCGGCAGCGCCTCGAGCTTGAGCGTGGCGTTTACGCGTTCGTCCTCGAGCCGCGCGGATGCCTCTACGCGACCGTCGGCAACGGCGAGTCGAAGCTCTTCGACGACGATGCTGCGTGGTGATACGGACACGCTCACTGGCCCATCCAGCGCTATCGGTGTGTCGAGCACGCGCGCGTCCAGCCGCTCGAGACCAAACCGATATGCATCAAGAGCCTGGAACGCGACGGAGCCGGTCACGTCAACGGTAAACGGTTTGTCCAGCACACCCTCGGCTTGTAGGCGCTTTACGTCTATCTTGGGGCCTTCAACCTCCAGGTCGGCGCTCATGCGCTCGAGCGCTAGACCCGCCGCGCGTGCCTGGACTGCGCTAAGCGATATCGTTCCACGTGGTGTTTGAAACACACCGCTGAGCGTCGACTCGACGCTCAGTGCTTGGATTTCTAACGCCACCTCGTCGAGCTCGATGGCGATCTCGCCACCATCGAGCGCCAGCATCAGGTCTTGTCCGCCGGATTGGCTGCTGAGCGTCGCCTCCAAAGCGGTGTGACCGGAAAGCCTTCGACCCACCAAGGCGGACCATGCGTCCAGGTCCTCGAGCTGTCCGGTGAGCTGTCCATCGACCAAGCCAGTCGCCAAGTGAACCGAAACCGCCCCGCTCAACCCGGTGTGCACGGCCGTTGCGTTTAGATCAGTCAGCCTGAGCGTCGACTCTGCTGTGAGGTCGACACGCGCGTGGATGTTCGTCGGACCTTTGGCCGTGTCCACAAGTGTGATGTCCACGAGGCCCGCCGGTTGGAGCAGGTGCTCGAGCATGAGCTTTACCGCGACGCTACCGACGCGCAGGCCATCGACTGCCAGTTCGTCAAGCAAGATTGTTGTGCTCGTGTTTGGGTTAGCGCTGCGCCCACTCAGCTTCCCCTCGGCGGTCGCGCTCCCGGAGAGAGCCTTGTCGAGCCACGGCGAGAAGGTGTCGAGACTGCGCAGGTTCAAGGCGTAGGTCGCGTCGACCGTGCTCAGGTCCGCTGGAAACCGGGCGGCCCCGCTCAGCGTTGCGGTGTCGGTGCGCAGCATGATGTCGGTTGCGGAGACCACGTCCTCGGTATCGCGCGCGATCGCGGCATCGAGCGTGACCTGCTCGCCGAGCAGGGACCCCAGGATCCCGTCGCCGGTGACGAGGTCTCGAATTTGGGCTGTTATTGTTGCCGTGGTGTGTGGACTGTCAGGAGCGCTTTGCAGTCGCACCGTGGCCTCGGCGTTCCCCTTTAGCGGCAGATTCGCGAGCTCTCGGAGCCGGCCTAGATCCAGCAGCTGGAGCTCGATGCCCATGTCGACCGCGCCGGGACCGTCGTAGGGCACTCGACCCGTCGCGCTCATCCGCCAGCTCTCAGTGTTCGCCGTGGCTTGTTCAAGCTGGACAAGGGTGTCGTCGAGCACGAACACGCCACCCATGGTCCATGCAATCGGCTCGTCAAGGAGAGGTTGCAGCCTGATGTCGTCGGCGTGGAGGCCTTCGAGCATGCCGTGGCCGGTGAAACGCGGTTGCGTGCGCTCGGTGCCCCACAGTTGGGCCAGGGAGAGCGCAGCCGTGAGCCGGTCGATGCTCAGCTTGCCCGGTGTTGTTAGCCGCTCCGCGGTCAAGACCAGGTCCAGGCGTGGCTGGTCGAGATTGCCGGTGACGCGCGCGCCGAGCTCGGTGTGCCCGATGCCGAGCGGTGCCAACAGCTCAGCCAGTCGCTCGGTACCCTCATCCTTGAGCGCGAGGCTCATGTCGAGAGCGATATCCTCGCGTGTGACCTGACCGTGTAAGGACGCTTCGCCCAGCGCGTTCGTGAGCCTGGCGCGGTGAACCACGAGTGTGCTGGTTGCCTGGAGACTGATGTCCGTGTCGAGCTCGAGCGCCGGTTGCGCGAGTTGGACAAGGCCTTGCGGTGCGGTTGGCTCGGCGTGTAACTGACCGCGAAGCTCGATGCGGGTCTGTTCCGCGAAGCGAACAGCGGCGGTACCGTGGGTTTTGGCAAGACCCGCCGCGCTGGCCCGCCAGCGCGCTTGCCAGGCGCCGAGCGGTCCTCCGCCCGAGACGTTGAATGATACCTCCGGCAGGCCGGGCAGCTCCAGCAAACGCGGCAGTAGACCGCCTTGGGGGCTATGCAGGTCGGCCTCGACGCTGAGCTCGTCATGGCCGGCATCGAAGGTCACGCTAAGCTTCGCGTAGTCCTCGCTGCGGTCGAGCCGCGTCACCAGTATTTGTATCTCGAGCCGGCCGTTGTGGTCGATGGCGCTGGTGCCTGTTGCACCGAGCGCCATTGCTTCTCCCAGGACCGACTCGGCCAGGACGATGCGCTCCGCGGCGACATCCTCTAGCGTGATAGGGACCGGCGGGAACAGAGCGTCGATGCCGACCGTCCGTGCGTCGTCACTGGAGACAGGTTGTCGTGCAACCGCGATTTCCTCGAGCGTGACCCGCGCGATGCGCAGTCGACCGCGCAGTAGCTGGGTCGGCTGCCAGACGACCGTGGCTTTGTCGATGACGAGCCAGCTTCCAAGCGGGTCCGACACGCTGATGTCTTGTAGGACGAACTCGCCCAGCGGATTACCCTTCAGCGTGCCCAGCACCACCGCGGTTTCACCATCGCTGAGCTGGTTCTCGACAAAGCGGGCGAGCGCGTCGCGACCCAGTTGTGTCTGCAGCGCTACGTACGTGATTAGTAACAGTCCAAAGCACAGCGCCGCGAGCACACCAAAGCCCTGCAGTACGTGCCTGAGCCGCTTTGGCCGCACCACCGCCTCAGAAGGCTTGTCCGATGCTGATGTAGAACTGGAATGCGTCATCGAAGGAACGTGGATTCAATGGAAAGCCGAAATCCAACCGGATCGGGCCTACCGCGGTGAAATAACGCCCACCGATCCCCGCCGCCCATTGCAGCTCGCGGGAACCGTCCGGAAAGACCTCATCGTACGCGTTTCCGCCATCAATAAACACTACGGCACCCAGAGACTCGGTGAACTGCGCGCGCAGCTCACCGCTGAGCAGGAGCAGCGAGCGTCCCCCCACGGGGACACGCTCGATGTTGCCGGGTGATATTCTGAAGCTTTGTGGCCCAACGCTTTGGAAGGCGTAACCGCGGATGGAGTCCCCACCGCCCGCGTAGAAGCGCTGGTTCGCCGGCAGATCGCCGGTCGCCTCACCGACGACCGACCCCAGCCTCGCGCGCCCGGCGACAATGAAGCGTTGCTTGTCATCGATGCTGTGGTAAGCGGTACCCGTCACCACGCCGCGGAAAAACGTGACATTCTGATCACCGAAGCCTTGGTACGGTGTCGCGGAGATCGCGAGCCGCGTGCCGCGCGTTGGGTGGAGCTGGTCGTCCGAGCTGTCGCGGTTGGCCACACCCCGCAGACCCGCCAAGAAATAGTCGCGGGTGCTCCGAAAATCTTTGAGATTGCTGTACTCGAGCGGGATTCCCGCGGTGATGGACCAACGGTCGTTTAGCTTGCGCTTCACTCCGCTAAAGGTTGTCGCAAGCGGACCCTCATAGGCATCGGTGTCCTGGTTGCCAAACCCACCGGTAGCGAGAAAAGACTGGTCCAGCCTGCGGAAATTCGGCTTTTCGAAATCAACCCTGAGCTCTTGCCTTATCTGGGCAAGGTCGGCCGTAAGCCTCAATGTTTCTTGCTGCCCGAACAAGTTGCGGTGTTCCCATTCGATTTCGAACCCGACGCCTTCATCGGTGGAGTAGCGGGCGCCCAAGCCGATCGAGCGGTGCTTGCGCTCTGTGAGCACGATGGTGATGGGCAGTGTGCCACCGGGCGCAAGCTCGCTTGCGCGCTCCACGGCGGCCGACTGGAACAGACCGGTACGCAGCAGGCGCTCGCGATAGCTCTTGAGCTTTTTTTCGCTGAATTCGTCGCCGGTTTGCCATGGCACCAGTCTGCGCAAGTAGGCCTCATCCACGGTCTTTGCCCCTTCTAGCGTCAGCTCGCCAAAGAGGGCAAATGGGCCGGGGTCGACCTCGAGGCTTAGCGACATGGTATTGTCGGCGTGGTCGACGATTGCTTTTTCGTCGACGAGCGTAGCGAGCGGGTGTCCGACATTGGCGAGCTTGGCGAGCAATCGTGTCCGCGCGGCAACGACGGTGCTGGATTTGGCCGGGTCCCCAATCGTAACCCCCAGCGTCTGTGGGTCGCGGGGGAATTGGGCCGTGTCGGTTACCGTGCCCGTGTAGGCGATGGCGTACTGCTTGATCTGATACTGAGGTCCCAGCTCGATGTTGAGCACCACGCGGACGGGATCCTGCTCGGGGTCGAACTGGGTCTCGATTCGACCGGCGTAATAGCCTTCGGAACGCAACACTTTTTTGATGGTGGCGAGGTCCTGTTTGGACCGTCTCTCCAGCGCGAAGAGGCTGGGTGGGGGACGATTCTCGAGGGCGACAAGCTGCGAGGACCGTTTGAGCAGTCGCAGCAGGGTCTTGTCCTCCACACCCTCGACGACAGTCTTGTATTGCACCGCACTTTGGCTTTCTTCTTGCACACCTTCGGGGATTGCTTGCGGCTCGTCATCTCGCGCCTGCGCGCCGTTTGGATGCATAAGGACCGCGGCATGAAGGATGCATGCGATTAGGGTAAACGGGCGCAGCTTGCGGTGCGGCGCGATACGGTGACTTGGCAAGTCTACGCAGGGCACATGCCAGTGAATGTCAGACATGGGCATAGACGTACGGCAGCGGGCTATGCGCTCTGCCGGTATGGACCAGATTCGCATCTTGTCGCTACTGGGAAATCAAGGCAAGCGCCGTGACAAAGTACGGCGCGTATTGAAACGGGGCCGTACCACGGAGGATGGGTCAGCTGGAAGCGTGCGTCGAAAAGCTACGGGTAATCGGTTCGCGCCGCTAGCCAATAAAGTATAAAGCCCCACCCTTGCGGGTGGGGCTCCGTTCCTCCCACTCTCCTAGCCGGGCTGCGCATCACAGCCGACCCCTTACCACCTATCGGGTTCTTCTTCCACCGCTCGCGGCGGTAATTAGCATCGCTTGACGCAAGAAACGTGCCCTTAGCTGGAATTCATTTCTAGATTAGAGGGTTATATATGATAGTTAATCTGTTCTATTATGTGATTGTAAGAGAATGCGACGCAAATTCCTTCAATCCGACCCCAATGTACGACCTCTATCTGTTTCGAGGGCGACGTTTCCGCAAAGAATACAGGTAATTAAACAAAAAATCTAAAGTTCGAAGTGATGTAAGGAATTCCGACAACTCCTGTCGTCCAACGTGCCGATTACGGTGGGCAGTAGGCCAGGAGCTCGCGACTTCCAAGCTGGGCGAGCTCCGGTCCACCGGGTGTTGTGGCGAGAGTCTTGGCCACGGAGGCGCGATAACGAGGCCACGTCGAGCGCACGAGCTGGGTGCAGTTCTCGCTATCCAGACTCATGGTGTACAGGGCTGCCGAGCGCGGGGTCAGGCTTTGCGTTTCCACGCCACAGGCATGAGCCCACAGGCTTCCGAGCGCGAGTGTAGTCGCGCAGTCCTTGTCCTTCCCGTCGGCGCATGCCGTGGCGACCCAACGCAGAGGCACCCAGTTTTTGATCCGCGATGGGTCGGCGTGCACAAAGCTGAAGCGCCCGCCGCTCTCCTCAAACGGCTTGAAGAGGTAGAGCAGCGTCCCATCGCGGCGGAAGGCGGGGTAGTAGGCATTGGATGCCGTGTTGTGGGTGAGGCGTCCGAGCCGCTGTAGCCGGCGGTCCAACACGAACACGCTGTGAACCATGCGGTCATCTGGTACGTCGGCCATGCGCGCCGAACGTTTCTCCACATGGCCGAGGTGGAATGCCACGTAGCGTTTGTCGAAGCTAAAGCCGAGCTTCCCGGTCGGGATCGCCAAATTACTTACTTCGGTGCATGCGAAGTCCTCCCCAATGCGGAAGATCTTCGTTGCGTTCGCCTGCACGTCGTACGCGCCAAACTCGCTGCCGTCCTTGGCCAGCATGGGTAGCTGTAGGAGACGGTCGGAACACAGCTTGTGTTTCGCACCGAGCACCTCGATCTCGGGTGCATTCGGGTCGCCGAAATGCACTTTGATGTCGCGGGCGACCGTGCCTTCACGGTCGGCGATAAAGCGGTAGGTCACGCTGGACTCGTCCTCATGCAAAACGCCGGGCGACTGGTAGTCGCCGCGCAGGTCAGCGGCAAGACGAGTTGGGTTCTGGCGACGCGTCTCATTCAAGAGTTCGTCGACAGGAAACAGGCTAATCCCAGGCAAGCTGATAAACCGTCCGTCGGGTGTAGGCACTGCATCGCTGGTCCCGGGGATCGGAGTGGTGCGGCCGGTCTCGAGGTTGAGTAGATAATTCCCGTGGTTACCCAAATACACGACGTAAGGGCGGTCGGGGAGTGGTTTGAAAAACCAACGCGGTACATCGGGGATCACAAACCGGTCGAGCTCGCTGTCGTTAGCGACATGGCAAAAAAGTGGTGCCCCATCCGGAGTGGCAGCCAAGTCGGCGGATGTGGTCGACGTCGTCACAGTGTAAGGAACGCGCGGCTGCGCGCACCCGTACACGTACACGACACACCAAGCGATAAACAGGCGGTGCGCCAGAGACATTAAGGCTGTGGCTCTGCGATTTCGGTCCACGCGGGCCGCATACGATGTGCATCGAGATGCGCAACATCCGCCATCGGTTGCGGCGACATGACGGCCAATTGATTCTTGATGAAGGCTTCGCACACGGCTGGGCTCGTATAGCCGGGAAGCATCTGCTGTGAAACGCGTCCGTGCGAGAAAACGAGTAGGGTAGGGAAGTGCAACGTGGCTCCTCGCTCAAACAATTTCGTTGATCTCAGATAGCGCAGGTCCGTGGATGGAAGCGCTTCTTCGTCGACGACGGATGCGCTGAGAGCCGCATCCGCCTGAGGGTCGAGCAGCGCTGTCACCGGCAAGGCAAGGCGCTCTCCGACCGCCCGTATCTCGCGCAGGCCCTTGACCGAGTAGGGCATGTGCGGCGACCAAATATATATCAGCCCGCCTGCGCGTGATGATGCCAAGAGCGTTTCTAGATCGCGGTCGGTAAATGCCCACTCCTCGGCAAACGGCTTCGCGGGTACATCCATGGTGTCTCTAGGCGTTGTTCCACAGCCTACGAGCACGACAACGACGGACACGCAGGCAAATCCGAACGTGACAATGAGCTGTGATCTATTCATCCTCCGTCAGCGACCACTCGACGCCTACCTGCGAAGCATGCAGTGAAGCCGGCGCGTACGCGCCTTGTTCTTCCAGGAGCTTTGGGCGTCGTACGACCATCCGGTACAACGCAAAAAACCCAAGAAAGAAATGAACTACGGCGAGAACCTAGAACAACCCCCCTCTCCCCCGCGAGCGACATGATAGCAGAGGTTCCAAGCGGGCCCGCAATTGCGCCGATACCGCTTGCCAGTACGAGCGCGCCTGGTTGCCAAGACGGTGCGGTCGGGTGCTAACGGCGTGGGATTATGTACGAGGTGATACGGGGACGGCGATGCGTGGTTGATGTCTCACCAAAAAAAAGACGCCCCGCGCGGGGCGGGGCTGGGCGGTCCTTCCGAGGAGGGGTCCGGGGAGGAGGACCGCTTGGGATGTGATTTTCTTTGTTGGTGCGGACGAATGCTGGCATTGCGTCACAAATGTTGGATATCGAGCGTTATCGCCTGGGCCGTCAGCGCCGTCGAAGGGGCTGTGCCATCGCATCGCGCTGCCTCCCTGTGAACTGCGTCAAACGTTATCATGGGTACCCTGACGATAATCGCGGGTTCGAAAGACAACCGGGACTCACTCGATGACCGATAAAGTAAATGGACGTTCGTTTCGTTCGGTGTTTCATCCGTCTGACAATTCCGCTCACAGCCGGGCGGCGTTCGCACATGCTCTCAAATTCGCGCTGGCCGAAAAGGCGCACCTGGCGATCTTACACGTGGACCCCAGCGGCTTGGACCCGACGACCTGGTGGCGTGCTCCGGCAATAAGACAGACGCTGGAGGAGTGGGGCCTGTTGGAAAAAGGTAGCCCGCGCGAGGCGGTGTTCTCCAAGCTGGGTGTTCCAGTGACACGCGTAAACCTCGAGTCGCGCGAACCGGTCAACGTTATCGTCGATTACCTAAGGCAATTTCCCGCTGACTTGATGGTAGTGGGCACCGAGGGCCGCGACGGTCTTCCGCGCTGGCTTCGAAAATCCGTCGCCGAGTCCGCGGCTCGAGCAGCCAAGACCAATACTTTGTTTATACCCAAGGACGCACGGGGGTTCGTCGCTTCCAAGGACGGTCATGTGACACTACACCGCGTACTCGTGCCCGTGGACCAAGACCCCCACCCGCAGCGCGCTTTGGAGATAACCGCCCGTCTATTGAGAACCCTTCGTGTCGTTCCCCGAACGATCAACTTGCTGCACGTCGGCCCGGATGCGACACAGCTTCCAAGCGCCGACACACACGCGGTGGAGCCGGCCTGGCCGTGGGAGCAGTCGCATCGAAAGGGTGATGTAGTAGGACAAATCTTGGCCGCGGCGGATGAGATGGGTGCCGACCTGCTCGTGATGGCGACAAAGGGTCACGAGGGGTTTCTGGATGTCGTGCGGGGGAGCACAACCGAGCAAGTCCTGCGGCATGCCCAGTGCCCGGTGCTCGCGGTGCCTGTCGCCTGAGCGTAGCGGACGGGCTGTTCGGGCTAGGCATGCGATAAAGAGGTTGATAGTCTAGGCACCATGGGCATTGGATCCATATTCCGCAAGCTCGTGGGTGCCGGGGGCGAGGAAGACGTCCTCGAGGAGGCGGTTGATTACCAGGGTTTCCAGATTCGACCGGCACCCAAGAAACAATCCGGCCAGTACTACACTGCGGGCGTTATCAGCAAGAGCTTCCCCGAAGGCGTCAAAGAGCATCACTTCATCCGTGCCGATACCCACCAGTCCCGAGAGAACGCAAACCAGCATGCGTTGCAAAAGGGACGGCAAATTATCGACGAGCAAGGCGACCGCATTTTCAAGGACAGCTAGCGCTTCGCGGAACACCTCCCGCACGTCGCGGTCACGCTTTTGGGGACCATCACCTCCGATGTGGCAAATACCACCGTCTCTATGAGCCATGTGGACCAGACTCCTCGTAAGCCGGCGCACCCGAGGACATGCCATGACAGTAAAAGGTGATTCAAGAGCGACAGTCGAGAGTATCAATCAGCGCAACGGTCTGATCGCGGTCAAGACCGAGTCCGGTTTCTACACCGTCGTCGAGCGCATTTCCGGCTACTTGGATGTCGGTGACGTGCTATTTGGAGACTTGTCATCTCCAGGTCCCGAGCTGTTGAGAAACCAATCCAAGGACGATGACGTGGCGGTGTTTGTGCAGGCGGGTGGCGAGCGATGACATAGCGCGGATGACACATTTGGCGCGGCGGAAGCTGGTCGACGACGGTCGTCGAGGGCCGCGTCGCAACCGCATCCGGACAGCGCCGTGATGAAGCATTCAAAAATGGTTTTAATCCCCAGGTCAACAATGTTAGACTATGTCTAAAGCGTGGTTTGGCGCTTTGGGTGTTGGTTCGTTCAAGATCTGTAGGAGGGATAGAAAATGCAGTGGACTAAACCTGCCTTCGAGGAGGTGCGTTTCGGCTTCGAAGTGACGATGTACATCTACAATCGTTAAAATTCAGCCGAACGTAACAACTAACATAGCTGTGCAGAATCGAGGGATGCTTTGCATCCCTTTTCTGTTTCTGGACCCTCCCCGCGACTCAGGTGGACGATCTCTCGTATTGCGGCCACCACCACCAGCGGCTGGTCGAGCTGCACGAAATGACCGCTGTCGGTCGCTTGGCGCAGGTCACCGCCTGCAAAACGTGTAGCCAAATCCCGCTGCATCGCCATCCACACCGAGGTCTTGCGCGCGAGCTCGGGCGAGCCGGTCGACCGCACGTCGTCTCGGCTTACGACGGCCACGGGTATTGGCGGGAGCCCATCTGATGCCTGGACTTGCTCGGCGCTGTCGCGCATATGCGCAAGCTCGTCGTACAGCGAAGCGATCGCATCCGGTCGTAGCGCAAGCGCTTGCGCCGTCGTGTGTATGGAAGA
>CAJHYW010000173.1_pt1 | contig 15611 bp, 15 predicted proteins | sample 9198811 | NCBI WGS metagenome assembly CAJHYW01 (sample SAMEA7708378, study PRJEB35096) | sediment metagenome | biome: marine neritic benthic zone biome [ENVO:01000025]; feature: sediment [ENVO:00002007]; material: shallow marine sediment [ENVO:03000034] sea grass bed [ENVO_01000059] ...
ACCCCAACGAAACCTGTTCCGCCGACAATCGCAACCTTCATATCAGTCTCATCCGTGTTGCGGTGGGCGTGCTCGGCGCGCCGCTCGCGTCGAAATCGCGACCCCCGACGTTGAGCACACTCGATTCACCACGTCGCATCGATTCTCAGTCGGCATGCTTATTCTTGGACCTGTGGCGTTGCAGGATTACAACCACCACCTTCCTTGTGCGCGGTACGCTGAAATGCCGCACCCTTCCCTAGTATTGAGCCTATTCTACACCTCCGAAACCTCACGACCGAGCACGGAACGAACGATGCAGCTCCAAGCCGCTTGCATCGAGCGTAGTCAGTAGCGCGTCCAGACTTGCGGTCGCTGCTCGAGCCAGCCTTTGAAATAAGTCCTCCAGAACACCTCTTGTATAAACTTTTCCGCCGCCGACGGGCGGTGGTGTTCAAGCGTGGACGCGAGCACCTCCACCTCTAGGACGAGTCGATGACGTATGTACGGCGACAGCCCCGATACATTAACGCGATCCTTTGGGACATGATCAGCGTTCCGGTTGGCTGCGTAAAGCCGGCCAGCGCGCGGCATGAAGTCCCGCAAGGGCGTAAGCCCCGCTCGACGTGTGTGTTCCCACGTCATCGTTCAGCTCCTGTTCTAGTGGTCTGGTGTGCCTACGGCTGTATGTCCCGTCACTGCCAGACGTTACACCACCGCGGGAGACCGAGAAAGCGGCGTGCCGAAGCACCCCGTGACCACCAAGTTTATTACTTAACGGCAATGTTGTCAGCGAGGCTGATTCGAACCTGATGTCCTTTGGCGTTGGCGCCAATGTGGCCTCTGTGCTCGAGCTGGCGGTTGAAGTCGCTGCCCCAACTCGGTCCGTCTTGGATAGGTCTTGCGGGTTTGCTAGCCCCACCCTAACGTCATTCTACCAAGCCTTAATTTTGAAGTTGTCTAAAGGGTGAAACTTCTATCGCTCCATCAGGGACAAACTCTCCACCTCGGCGAGGTCGTCTCGAGATGGGGCGTCAACCGCCCGCTTGTAAAGGAAGTTACGGCTGCCAGTCGCCAAGTGGTCTCGTTTCCCAAACCGCGGCGCGATAAACAGTCGCGTCCGCGCGAGGAGGTCTAAATGTTCGACACGCTGATGCTTTCACGTATTCAGTTCGGCGCGAACATCTCGTTTCACATCTTATTCCCGAGCATCACGATCGCGCTCGGCTGGGTACTTCTGTTCTTCAAGCTTCGCCACGTCGCCACAGGTAATCCCGGCTGGCTCGAGGCCTATCGCTTCTGGGTTAGAGTGTTTGCGCTGACGTTTGCACTCGGCGTTGTGTCCGGTATCACCATGAGCTTCCAATTCGGCACCAACTGGCCTGGATACATGGAGACGGTCGGCAATATCGCGGGCCCGCTGTTGGCCTACGAAATCCTCACCGCCTTCTTTCTTGAAGCGGTGTTCCTCGGGATCATGCTGTTTGGCTCTTCGCGAGTACCGCCCTGGCTACACACGCTAGCGACCTTTCTGGTTGCTTTTGGTACGACGGCGAGCGCTTTCTGGATCCTCGCCCTCAACTCCTGGATGCATACACCCGCAGGGTTCGAGCTCCGGGATGGCGTGGCATACGCAACCAATTGGGTTGACGTCGTTTTCAATCCATCTTTTCCGTTCCGCTTGACACATGTGTTGCTCGCGAGTGGCCTTACCGTGGCCTTTCTACTCACAGGCTTGAGTGCGGTTCGTCTGTTGCGGGGAGACCGCACTGAAAGCCCCCGGCTTACGCTTCGTACCGGTATCCTGATGGGGGCGGTGCTCATCCCACTGCAGATCGTCGCGGGTGACCTCCACGGCCTGAACACGCTCGAACATCAGCCGCAGAAGGTGGCGGCCATCGAGGCGAACTGGCAGACGCGGTCGCACGCACCGCTTCTACTGTTTGCCTGGCCCGACGAGGAGACGCGCGAGAATACGCTCGAGCTCGGCATCCCGGGCGGGGCCAGCTTGGTGCTCACGCACGACCTCGACGGAGCGGTACCCGGGCTGAACGACTTCGTGGCCGACGACGGCAAGCCATTACATCCACCCGTAGCCCCCGTGTTCTGGAGTTTTCGCGTCATGGTCGGCACAGGTGTTCTCATGCTAACAGTCGCGTGGTTCGGGGCCTGGACGCTTTGGCGGCGGCGCGCGACCGGTGACTTCCCGAGATGGCTGCTTCGAGCGTTTGTCGCCATGACGCTCGCGGGCTGGGTGGCAACACTCGCGGGTTGGTATACGACCGAAGTCGGTCGCCAGCCCTGGGTCGTCCAGGGCGTGTTAACGACCGCAGAGGCGATCGCCGATGTGCCTGCCGTCATGGTCGCCTCAACGCTCGCGGTTTATCTCACGCTCTACGCGGCCCTCACGATCGCATACGTGAGCGTCTTGTTCTACGCCGCCCGCAAGGCGGCGCAGCGCGGCGATGCCGCTGTTGCGCCGCCACCTCAGCCACGGCTCGGGCTCGAGCCCGTGGCGACAGGCTAGCCGCTGTGGACGCTGACGCGAGCAGTGTGTTGGGGAGCGCAGTTATCTGGCTACCCATCGCGTTTACCGTCCTGATGGGCTTGGCAATGCTCATCTATGTGGTTCTCGATGGATACGATCTCGGTGTCGGCCTCCTGCTGCCCGCAGCCGCATCCGACCGTCAAAAGGACCGCATGGTCGCGTCTATCGGTCCTTTCTGGGACGCGAACGAGACATGGCTCGTACTCGGTATCGGATTCTTGCTGGTTGCCTTTCCGAAGGCGCACGGGGTGATTCTTACGAGCTTGTATTTGCCGGTCACATTGATGTTGGTCGGTCTCATTCTTCGCGGCGTAGCCTTCGAGTTCAGAGCCAAGGCACCGGCACATCACAAGTCCGCATGGAATCGTGCATTCTTCGCGGGGTCGCTGCTCGCTTCCTTATGTCAAGGCTTTATGCTGGGTGTTTATGTGCTTGGTCTTGAATACACCTGGACCACGGTGGCGTTTGCATCGGTTACGGCGCTGTGTTTGACCGCTGCCTACGCGTTTATCGGTGCCGCCTGGTTGTTCATGAAAACAGAGGGCGCCCTCCAGCGTCAGGCAGCCGCCTGGGCAAGGCGTTCGCTCATTGGCGTTATCGGCGCGCTCCTGACAGTCTCTATCGCAACGCCCGCGGCGAGTCCACGCATTTTTGACAAATGGTTCTCGCTGCCAGAGTTCTTCTTCCTCGCACCGCTACCGAGCCTCTCTGCGGTATTGGTCGTGATTCTATGGTCTGCCTTGCGGCGGACACCCGACGTGGCCGACGTAGATGCCCGGTTTCCGTTTGCTGCGGCGGTGATGCTATTTCTGCTGGGTTTTTTCGGGTTAGCGTACTCGTTCTTCCCGTACATCGTACCTGGTCGCTTGACTATTTTTGAGGCAGCGAGTGCACCAGAGAGCCTCTTTATAATCTTTATCGGCGCGTGCGTCGTGCTCCCTGCCATTGCCGCCTACACGCTGCTGTCCTACACGGTTTTTAGGGGTAAGGCGACGGATCTGCGCTACGACTAACGAGTTTCATGTCACCGGCGCCACACTGCTCCTACTGCGGGTCGTTTCGGACGGAACGCTTGCATTACCGAATTTAAGGAAAACTCCCACAGAACCCACCACCCAAACAACGCCTATGAACCCAAGGAGGAAGCGGAGCAGCCGTGTCGCAGCCCTTCACCATCGGCCGAGTGCGGAATGCACGCATTTCCGATGGTACCTCTCCCGGTTTCATCGAACCCGTTCTGCTGAGGCCAGACAGCAGAGCCGTACGGCAATACCTTCGCGCGGTTTCACAAAGCCTCTCGGGCCCAATCGCGGTCGTCCGGCGGTCTACTCGTCGACCCAATGGATAAAATGGTCGACACTATCGGGTGCCGGGTCGACGGGTCCGTCAACGTTCGACAGCACAAGCGTCGTAACATCTGCTCGGCGTCGCAGGCGGTCGGGAATGCCTCCGCGCCAGGCGATGTGGCCGTTACCGGCCAAGACAACGACGGTCGAGTCCTCTTCGGTCGAGAGAAAACTCGCGATGCGCTCTGACATGCCCTCATCCCATACGAGCTGAGCCATTTCGAATCGCTCAAAGTCGAGCCCGTGATGCGCCGACGCTTGCCGAAATGAAGTCTGCAACCAAGGACCGTAGTCGCGCGGCGCCCTTTCGATGCCATCGGGCAAATACAAGAGTTCGGCTTCGTCGAGGCCGTCGAAACCCTGCAGCGCTACCTTTCGGACCAGCTCACTCGGCACATTCATCGCTATCAACGGCACATCGCGGTCCCTCGCGAAACGCAGGATGGAGCCATAAAGGTAGAAGGGGTAGCCCCAGCGCCGGTCGTAGTCGGTCAGGCGCCGAAGAGCAGCGTCGTCGAGTCGACCGGCCAGGTACTCGTCTACATAGAATTGAAACGGCTGCTGCAGAAACTCGACTGCAATCGCGACATTGCGACCCGACTCCATGAGGCGGCAAATGATTTCTAGTTGCGCGGCCACGTGGTGCGGCTGAGCGTGGCGCTCCCCGACGAATATGACGCGTGGTGGAGGCGCTGTCGAGAGCACTGCCGCGATAGTCGATGTGCCGGACGTCGACCTCAAGACCGGCTCCTGCCATGGGCCCGTGTGATAGCCCTCAGCGCAGGCGAGGGGCTCTGTTCCAACATTTAGCGGTGCGTCGGGGTCCTGAACGCGAGTGAGAATGAATAACACCAGCGCAAACAAGACCAGCGTCAGTGCAAGGGACCACAACGGCAACACGCGCATCTCAACATCCCCACAAAATATATGAACAAGAACTAGACACTATGATGTATTCCACACTTTCGCAAGGCTAATTCATAGACATGATATAGACACAATGTTCTCGGCTAGTGTCAGGTATCAGGCCCCGATCGATGACGGCCACTGCTCGCAAGAAGGTTGCGTGTCATGAGCGCCGCCGATCATGCGGTTCGCAGAGCTCTTGGTGATTCTCTCAAGATAAGTGTTTTTGCAATCAGCGTGTTGCCGGCGAGGTCGAGGCTGCTTCGACCAATACTATCGATGGGAGGTGGCACCGAGCTTAAGTACGGCCTGGGCGCGATCGTGTTGTTCGGACTGTGGTTCTCGACCGCGTAGTCACGGTCCTGTCGCTGATCCTGCAACTTCGTGACCAGCCATGGGTGGGCAGTCCGGCATTTAAAGGCGGCGAAGCCGGACCGCGCGCCGCCCGCAAGAAAGCGTTCAGCGAGGCGCCCGCACCGGCAACCGGTCACGCGCCCTGAGCATTCCACTTCCTCTATCTGACGTTGGACTCTAGCCGTCCGGCTAACAAACTGTCGAAAAGATGTCCATCTCGAACCTTGACATCATCGAAATTCAGGCCGTATATTTGCCGAATGTCGAAGATTAAATATAGACAATTATTAGACATGCTTCAACTCGCTCTCGCATGTAGCGGCGGGACCTGGCGGGGCGCGCATTTCCTCATTCGTAGAACACACGGAGAATCTAATGGATAAGCTACTAGACCCGAACGACTTGGTCGGCGTTTCCTTCTGGCTCATTTCCGCCGCCATGGTGGCCGCAACGGTATTCTTCTTTGTCGAGCGCGACCGCGCGCTCGGCAAATGGAAAACGTCTCTGACGGTCGCGGGGTTGGTCACTCTAATCGCGGCCATTCACTACTTTTACATGCGCGAGGTGTGGGTAGCGACCGGCGAGAGCCCGACCGTGTATCGCTATGCGGACTGGCTGCTCACGGTGCCACTGCAGATCATCGAGTTCTATCTCATCCTCGCGGCAATCACCGTGGTTCCCGTGGCTCTGTTCTGGCGCCTGCTAATCGCTTCCATTGTCATGCTGGTCGGCGGCTATCTCGCCGAGGTCGACGCGATGAACGCGATGTTGGGCTTCACCATCGGCATGCTGGGCTGGCTATACATCATCTACGAGGTATTCTTCGGCGAGGCCAGCCAGATCAACTCCGGCAGCGCCAACCCCGCCAGCCAGCAAGCGTTCCGCACACTGCGCATTATCGTGACATTCGGCTGGGCGATATATCCCATCGGGTTCGTACTGGGTTACATGATGGGAACGGTGGAAGCGGCCGCGTTGAACATCACCTACAACTTGGCTGACTTCGTCAACAAGATTGCCTTTGGTGTGGCCATCTGGGTAGCCGCCACTCGGGATGCAAAGGACACGGCCGCAGCGGCCGCGCAGACCGCCACTGCGACGCAAAAACCGGCGGTCGCGGTCTAGGTGTGTCCACGCCCTCAACGTGAGTCTGGCGGCGCGGGACGTGCCCGCGCCGCCTTAGGTCGTCGAGGGAAGGCAACGATGAAAGGTCTCCACCCAAGGTCCGCTGGTCATGTTTTCGACCGGCGGTGTGTCATCTAGGGCAGAGCCATGTTGCAAACGCTCTATCGCCATCACGGGCCCGTCTTCGGTGTCTTTGCACTACTAGTGCTCGGCGTGGGTCTGCTCGCAGCAGGCCCTTCGCTCTCGACGCAAGTCGTCTTGCTGGTCCCGCTGGTCGCGCTACTCGGTCTCCCTCACGGCGCGCTCGACCCATTGCTCGCACACTCGGCAGGGCTGCTCGCCAGTCGCGCGCGCGCCATCCGCTTCTTTGGCTTTTATCTGCTCCAGGCCTTCGCGGCGCTCGCCCTCTGGTGGGCCGTGCCTTCCGTGGCGTTAGCCGTCCTCCTTCTGATGTCGGTCTGGCATTTCGGTGGTGATTGGCGCGACACCTTGGGCCGGTGGCAGGCCCTGTCCGGTGGGGCATGCGTGGTTCTGTTGCCGGTGGTCAGTCACCCAGCGGAAACCGGTTGGCTCTTCGGTATCCTAGTGTCCGACTTGGAGCGTGGGGCGACGCTCGCCATGTCCTTACGGGTCCCAGCGTTGCTCGCAAGCGCGGCTCTTATGCTGACGATTGTGCGTCTAGTTCTGCTGCGGTCGCCTGTGGCGTTCGAGCTATTGTCGCTGTCGCTGCTGGCCGTGTTCTTGCCGCCGTTACTGTTCTTTGCCCTCTACTTCTGCGGCCTACACAGCTTTCGACATCTGTTGAGGAGCCTGGCAGCAACCGTGGTTCGACCCAAGACGGTCGTTGTTGTCGGCGCCGCGTTTACGCTTGGGGCTCTGACGTTCGCGGGAGCGGCCTTTCTGCTTACGGACTCAGCAAGCCTGACCAACTCGATGCTCAGGGTGGTCTTTATCGGCTTGTTCGTGCTGTCGGTCCCGCACATGATTCTGACCGAACGTGTAAGCCGCCGGCTCGGGTTACACTCCAGACTCGCGGATAACCCCACGGCGCAAGAGAGCGAAGATTGGAACACGCCACGCCGCCCGATGACCTCGACGAGCTAAGGGCAGACATCTGGTCGCTGCTGCAACGTGGCGCTGTGGACAGACGCTCGGCGATGCACACCCCGGTGTTTGCCACCCAGGGAGCCGAGGGACCCGCTGTTCGCACCGTTGTGCTGCGTGACGCCGATGAGCGCGCGCGCCGCCTCACCTGTCACAGTGACTCGCGTTCGGGCAAAGTCGCCGCGCTTGGCGAAAACGCGCGCTCGGCCTGGCTGTTCTACGAACCGCAACGCAAGGTACAGCTTCGAATCAGCGGCGATGCGGTCGTGCATCAAGGGAATGCGCGTACGCAGGAGCGCTGGGCGCGCTCGCCTTTACAGAGCCGGCGTTGTTATTGCACCGCTGCGCCGCCCGGGTCGCCGTTGGCAGAGCCTGGTGAAGGTCTCGTCCCGGCGCTAGTCACACGCTCTCCCACCGAGGCGGAAACCGAGCAGTACGGGCGGCCCTTCTTCGTCGTCATCGACACGACGGTGGACACGCTGGAATGGCTCTGGCTCTCCGCGCACGGTCATCGACGCGCGCGATTTTGCTGGGACCAGGCCAGGTGGCAGGGCACTTGGTTGGTCCCTTAGTCTGCACAGACCCTCAGCGCTCCCCCAGCGGTGGAGCGCGTAGACGGAACTCCAGAACGCAACGATGCTGCGGCGCGCAGGGTAGACGAGCAGATCGCGGAGTCCAAGCAGCACGCAGCAATGTTCACGCCCCATCTACGACCACCCCATTGGGATGCCGGAGGATGGCGTACCAGCCGGCACACCGTTCGTGGAGATCCCGAACGACTGGTGCTTTCCTGACTGCAGTGTGTCCAAAGAAGAAAGTCTTGGTGGAGGAGGCGCCCTCAGCGCTGTCTTCTTCTTCGAGTCTGCCGGCCGCCGGAGCGGCCAGTGAGACGGCGCGTTGACAAACATGCGCGCGGATCTCTTTGGAGCCTACCTCGCCCCGAGGGCTTAGCGGGCGACGTCGGCCTTACGACGGGAGTCCAGGCTCTGGCCGCGCCGTTGTTCCAGCGAGTTGAGAGGCCGTTTGATCAGCATTTTTCGAAAAGTGTGGATGCCTTCTGTCTATCTGTCGTCTAGCATTGTAAAGTTAGAAATGAGCTAGACAGCTCGAATTATATCGCCAAATTCTGTGCTACTGATTCGATAAGATATAGACAACATTAAAGACGGACTCGTTTAGTTCAACTGAAGAGGAGAAAACAGTGGACTTCGGAGTTTTGATAGACGGCCCAGCGCCAGCGCTGGGTGACAGGCCTACCGGTACGGATTCGATCGTTCCTGCCGCCTACAACCCCTACACAGCTATCGATGAGACGAGCACCGAGCACGAAGCCGATGCTCCGCCTGCCGGAGAGGGGGATGCAGATGGTGGCGGGTCGGATGAGACGGCGCTGGCCGACCTCTACGGGCCGACGCTTCGCAGCGTTCCTCTCCTCACCAAGGAGGAAGAGCAGACGCTGGGCCGGAGCATCCGTGAGAGCCGCTTGGCGATGACCGTCGCACTGGCTGAGGTCCCCGCCGCAGCGACTGTGTTTATCGAGTTCATGCGACAAGCGGAAGCCAAGGAGCGGCCCGTCATCGACGCGCTGTTTGCGCCCTTTGACGAGGTCGCCAGGCTCGAGTCCGATATGGATGAGACGGAGCAAGGGGCGCTCAGCTGGCGTCAAGCCGCCGCTGTCGCAGAAGACACGCTCAAGCAGTTTCGGCGCCTGCAACGCGAAGGGGCTGCTAGCGAGACGCTCGCGGTGCTCCGACGCCAACTCGCAGAAATGATCTGCCGCATCGAGCCAGGAATACCGGCGCTTGGCGAAGCACTTCGGCGCTGCGAGGCACTCGAGAAGCAGGTCAGCGACGTCGAGACGGTCGTGGGTACTTTCCACGCGGACATCATGGCCACGGGTGGCAATGCATCCAAAACATGTGACGATGCCCACAAGGCGGCATGGCACCAGGCTTACGAGCAGCTTCGGCAGGTCGGGACCGAAGCGGGCGTCGACCTGACAATCTTGAGGGAGGCTTGCCACAGGTCGTCGGCAGCGCACGCCGCGTATTGCAAGGCCCGGGAGCGGATGGTCACCGCGAATCTACGGCTCGCGTTCTTTCTCGCGCATCGTGCGCAGGGACACGGCGTTGCGCTGGAGGACCTCATCCAAGAGGCCATCATCGGACTGATGCGCGCGGTCGACAAATTCGACTACCGTGTTGGCACCAAGTTCTCGACCTACGCCGTACGCTGGATACGACAGGCTACGGGGCGTGTCATCGCCGATGCGAGCCGTACCGTTCGCGTCGCCGCCCATATGCATGACAATATGGTTCGCCTGCGTCGCAAGGCACCGGCGCTGGCGCAAACGCTCGGACGCGAGCCCACGGTGGCGGAGCTCGCCGAGGCGAGCGAGCTACCCGATGCGAAGGTACGCGAAGCCGTGCGCTTGTCCTATCAACCCTTGTCGTTGGACGCACCTGTCGCGGCGGTTGAGGACTCGCCGCTGGTATCGATAATCGCGGACTCGAACGCGCAGAGCCCGAGCGAGAATGCACACAACGAGGAGCTCGTGCACGCCATAACAAGGCTCTTGGACAAGCTCCCGCCACGCGAAGCCTTCATCATGTGTCTTCGTCACGGAATTGGCGAGACGGAGCCGCGCAGCTTGGAGGAGATCGGGCAGATTCTCGGGATAACCAGGGAACGTACACGCCAGCTCGAGGCACGAGCGTCTGGTCGTCTGCGCGAGATAATGAGCGAGGACCTACTCGAAGTGCTTGTCTCCTAGATGACGGCGCTCTCGACCTGGCGCGATAAAGAAACTCTCGCACATCGTGCGATGGTCTCGCCCGTAAACAAGCCGACCCCGCACAGACGATGAGGCAGGCATTGTACGTCAACCCAGCGTAGAGGCCGATGTCGGCTGAGGAACTTAACAGCTGATAGCCGAATGCAGGTCGTAGAACGTTAAATATGGCCTCACGGCCATGCTCCTCTACACTACCTTGATCTTCCTACAGGTTCTGGAAGGCGGGGATTCGTCGGTTGATGAACTGCTGGAAAGAATGCGGCACGACTGACACAAGCTTGACATGTCCTTTTTACCTGAGAGGGCATCCACGTTCTAGCTCTGAGTACTCGATTTCCAGCTCGGGATTCCGACTTAATCGTGCATGGCCACGATCATGTAATTGACTGCCATCCGCTGGGTCAACGAGAAGCGCCGTGTGATGGGGTTCTCACGTTCACACCGGTTTGCGCGTCAATGCCAGCCCCTCTTCTCTAAGAAGGGCCTTTAGCTCCGACGGCTTTGGGAACTGTGACCAGCGCTGGTTGCCCTTCGGCAGCCAGCGCAGCACATACTCGGCGCCGATGATGGCGAACAAAAAGGAGAGAAGTGTGCGGTTTATCGTAGCCACCACCATCAGCCCCCCAGGCCGTACCAGCGCCGCGCAGGCGTGCATAAAGCCCGGCAGGTCGGCGACATGCTCCACCACCTCCATGTTGAGCACGACGTCGTACCTGGCGTCGGCCGCCGCCAACGCCTCCGCGCTCGTTTGCTCGTAGCGCACGGGGAGATTGGACGGTGCCGCATGATGCATAGCCACCGCGATGTTGCGCTCGACGACGTCAACACCATGCACATCCGCGCCCAGCCGCGCCATCGACTCGCTGAGGATTCCACCACCACAGCCGATGTCTAGAATCTTCACGCCGCGTAGCGGCCGGTCTAAGCTCGCGTCGCGCTGGAACACACCACACAACACCTCCCGGATGTATTCGCTCCGTAGCGCGTTCAAACGGTGCAAGGGCCAGAACGGTCCATCACGGTCCCACCAGGTGTCAGCGAGACGGGTGTAGTACTCGACCTCTCTTGGGTCGACACTCGCCGGTGTTACATTTGCGTTCACGAGCGTCTGCCCTCACCCTGCGGGTCGGCCGCGGCACAGTGCTGTGTGGCCGCAGGACGGATACTTGGGCTGGATGGCGTCTGTGATGACGCACCACAGCCGTCATGCGGCGGTAAATCATCACTTGCTTCCGGCTCCGGCAACGTGCCGCGTGCCATCAACACGTCGATCTGCTCGCTGTCTAGAGTCTCGTGTGTGACCAATGCCTGTGCCATCGCGTCGAGCACGTCTCGATTCTCTTCGAGCAACGCCGAGGCGGTTTCGTAGTTACGGTCGATGATTGAACGCACCTCGGCGTCGATGCGCTCGGCGGTCTCGTTGGAGACCGTCTTTCGCTGCGTGACCGAGTTGCCAAGGAATACCTCCTCCTCCTGCGCATCGTACGACAGCGGGCCCATGGTCTCGGAAAGACCCCACTTCGTCACCATGTCGCGCGCGAGCTTGGTCGCGCGCTCGATGTCGTTCGATGCGCCAGTGGTGACACCGTCGGGCCCGTAGACCAGCTCCTCGGCCAGCCGACCACCAAACAGGCTTGCGATCTGGCTGTCGAGCTGGCGCTTGCTCAAGCTCCAGCGGTCACGCTCAGGCAGGAAGAGCGTTACACCTAAAGCGCGGCCGCGCGGGATGATACTGACCTTGTGCACGGGGTCGTGCTCGGGCATCAGCCGTCCGACGATGACGTGCCCTGCCTCATGGTAGGCGGTACGTCGCTTGTCGTCCTCCGACATGACCATCGAGCGTCGCTCGGCGCCCATGAGCAGTTTGTCCTTGGCACGCTCGAAAGCTTCCATATCCACATGGGTGCGGTTTGAACGCGCGGCGAACAGCGCCGCCTCGTTGACCAAGTTCGCCAAATCCGCACCGGAGAACCCGGGTGTCCCACGTGCAATCACCGCCGGGTCGACATCGTTGGCGATGGGCACTTTTCGCATGTGCACTTTCAAAATTTGCGCACGACCCCTGAGGTCCGGAAGTCCCACCACGACTTGGCGGTCGAAGCGTCCGGGGCGCAGCAATGCCGGGTCGAGTACATCGGGACGGTTAGTGGCGGCAACCACGATGATGCCCTCCTTGCCCTCGAAGCCATCCATCTCCACCAGAAGCTGATTGAGGGTTTGCTCGCGCTCGTCATGACCACCGCCCAGACCCGCACCACGACGGCGTCCCACGGCGTCGATCTCATCGACAAAAATGATGCAGGGCGCGTTCTCTTTCGCCTGTTTGAACAGGTCGCGAACCCGCGATGCCCCGACGCCGACAAACATCTCGACAAAGTCGGACCCCGAGACGCTGAAGAACGGGACACCCGCTTCGCCCGCGATGGCGCGTGCAAGCAGGGTCTTTCCGGTTCCCGGTGGTCCCACCATGAGCACGCCGCGGGGGATGGCGCCGCCGAGGCTTTGGTATTTGTCGGGACGGCGCAAAAAGTCTACGAGCTCGCCGACGTCCTCTTTGGCTTCTTCCACGCCGGCAACATCACTCAAGCGAACTGGCACTTGGCCGCCGTCGATTTTGCGCGCCTTGCTCTGACCAAAACGGAACGGATTGCTACCACCCGCCCCGCCAAGCCCCTGGCGGCGCATGAAATAAATGAATACGCCAATCAGCAGGAGAATCGGGAAGGCGGCGATAAGTAGCTGGGAGAGAAATCCTGGCTCCTCGGGAGGGGCGGCGTTCACCGTTACGCCCGCCTCGAGGAGGTCGCCCATCAGCCCAGGGTCGTTCGGGGCGTAGGTCCGAAAGGGCGTGCCGTTGACCCGTTCGCCGTAAACATCGTTACCCTGAAGGCGAACGTTAGCGACCTCACCCGTTTGCACGGTCGCGAGAAACTCCGAGTAGGGTATTGAGCTCGCGCGGGCACTTGGGTCGCGCGTGTTATTTGCCGACATCACGGCCATGAAAAACACCGTGATAGCCGCAAACCAAACCAATGAACGAATGTTCACAGCCTCTCTCCTGCGCCATAGAACCTTACCCATCGGCTCAGGTCCACGGCTTGATTTTCCATAAGCCAACGTTATCCGTACTGTCTATATAATGTCAATCATAAATATAGACACATATTAGACATTTCCAGACCGTATGTGCGCAAAAGCACGGCAGTATCTCTTTGCATTGGACAGTCGGGGACAGCCACAGTTACGCGACGCTGGGTTGGCAGAGCATTAAGAATTGTCCAGCTAGGTTTCGGCATACTGCGCAACCGCGTCGCGCAACCAGCTCAGAGCGGGATGTACACCAAATCGTTGATGCCAAAACCTTCTGGCTTGGGAGAAGGTCTCCGGCGCCTAGCTGGGGCACTCTGACAAGGCCCAACAAGGGGGTCGCCACCCGAGCGCACAGTGCTTAGGTTGGGTATGTGTTTATTGAACTGGAACGGTCCCCGCTTGGTCGAGGCCATCGGTATAACTGAGTACCTTCTCCGTAGACGCAATCATGTCGTCCAGGTAAAGGCGCCACTCACGTTACTGTGGCGGTTCAGACATGCACAGCCTCCCGCTCGATATGGGGGCGCAATTCAGGACGCAACGCTTTCTCGGTCACCAGGTCAACAGGGCGGCCCAAGAGATCTTCCAGGTAGAACTGCACGCCGAAATAGCGCTTGGAGGTTGCCGGACCATCGAAGGCCACGAGAATGTCGATGTCGCTATCTGCTCCCCCGGAATCGCGCGCAGCCGATCCAAACAGCGCCAAGCGCAAGACACCGTAGCGCTGCGTCAATTGAGGCTTGTGCTGCGCCAATAGCTGCAGAACGTGCCCGCGTTCCATGAATGCCCTCCGTATGGTGGTAGGGTAGCGGCATAGAGCTCAATTCTACGCTACCAACGGCCGAACGTATTTTCGCCGCCAGAAATGGGTTTCAACGACGGCCGTCGCCTGTTAACGGTCCAGGTATTCCCTCAGGGAAAGGATTTGAACGCCTTCGAACTCGCCCAGTTCGAGCATGGCGCGGTCCCCGGTCACAATGTAATCGGCATCCGCCGCAACCGCACATTCGAGAACCCGGTTGTCGGGTTCATCGCGCAGAGTCTCTAGCTTCCGGTCCGGGACGACAAATTCGGCAATGTCCGCTAGAAAGATCGCGACGCGAGCTAACTCTTCACGATCGCGCGCGAACTTGCGCGCCAGCACCGACAACAACTCATCGAGTATCGGTTGGGACAAGGCGAGCGAATCACGACCATCAATAACATTCAGTAACGCTTGGTCTCCACTTCCACCGGGAAGTGTGAACGCGGAAACGAAGATGTTGGTGTCAAAGACAACCTTCACTCCCCCAGATACCTTTCGAGATCCTCTTCGGTGAGGATCCCCTTCTGCTTGGCCCGCTGACTCCAGTAACCTTGTAAGTCTTTCAGCTCATCTCGAAGCCGTCTGGCGCGTGCCTGTCGGAGTGCATCCTGGACGACGGCGCTCAATGTTTTGCCCTCCGCCCGTGCCATTTCCTCGGCAGCCTGGGCAAGGTCGGGCGGTAACGAAATTGTCTTCTTCACAGCGGTTGTCATTCTTTTGCCTTTCCATCCCATTTCAGTATGAATAAATCATACCAGATTTGTGGTGCCTGTTGAGCTATGCACCCATCTCGAATGTCTTTTGGATCAAGGCTGGCTGTGCCACTTTTGTGCCACTGGCCATCGGGGTTGATGGGCGTTGACGGGGTTGGTTGGCTGTGAGCGCCCCGTAACTAGTTGATATTACTGAGTCTTCAGTTGGTGGCTGGCACTCATAATGCTGAGGTCGGTGGTTCAAGTCCACCCGTAGCCACCAAGTTAATCAAATAGTTACGGCTTTCAGTGCCTCCTCTGTTGTCGTCCAGCGTGACCAGATCGTGACCATCAACTGTCGAGCACAGCGACTGCCGCCCGCACGTTCTCTGGTGCGAGATGCGCATACTTCTCGGTCATCTTGACGGTGCTATGGCCGAGTAGGTCGCGGACCTCGGGTAAAGCGACGCCAGCGCTGACGAGCCAGGCTGCGCACGTATGGCGCAAGTCATGAATGCGGAAATCACTGATTCCGGCGCGACGCGCGGCGGTGGCGAAGCTGCGCTTGATCGCGGCGATCCGGGTTCCATCCTTTCGGCAAAACACCCACGGACTATCGGGGCAGTGCTGATCGCGCCACACGAGACGCCCTGCAAGCACACCACGCGCAGTCGCGTTCATGGGTATGGAGCGCCTCTTACCCGCTTTGGTGTGGGCGGCATCGAGATTCGTCGCGCGAATCACGCGACAGCTACAGGCGCGCGAATAGGTCATGAATTCGAGACGAGAATTTGACCGGCTTGTGAAGTGAACGCTGTGGTGTATCGGATTAGTTCCGAGCACCGAAGGGTTGCAATCTTTTCAGGAG
>CAJHYW010000155.1_pt1 | contig 15583 bp, 12 predicted proteins | sample 9198811 | NCBI WGS metagenome assembly CAJHYW01 (sample SAMEA7708378, study PRJEB35096) | sediment metagenome | biome: marine neritic benthic zone biome [ENVO:01000025]; feature: sediment [ENVO:00002007]; material: shallow marine sediment [ENVO:03000034] sea grass bed [ENVO_01000059] ...
GCTTGCTGGAGATGTGTGTCGATTTGGGTGATGAGGTAAAAGAAGGTGATGTTATCGCACACATTCATGATATTGAGCGTACCGGCGTTCCGCCGATTGACTACAGAGCGAGTATAAGCGGGCTTCTGGTTGGACGGCATTACCCATGCCTCACAAAATCCGGTGACAATCTTGCGGTCATCGCGGTGAAACCTGGTCAACACTGATTCGAAACCATCCATCGGGTAATCAACAGGTAATGCAACAAAGTCCCGTTTACAAGAAACACTTCGATCAGGCTGAATATGCCCGGCGGATCGCCGAAACGAAAAGCAGAATGGCGGCGACCGGGTTCGAGCTGATTGTCTGCCAGGACCCGGCAAATATGGCTTGGCTAACCGGATTCGACGGCTGGTCGTTTTATGTGCCTCAGGCAGTGCTTGTCCACGTGGACGAAGACAGCCCTGTCTGGTTTGGCCGTGCGCAGGACGCGAAGGCGGCGCACATAACTACCGACATACCCGCTCAAGACATCATCGGTTACTCAGAGCCGTTGATTCATCATCCGGTAGGCCATCCGTTCGACGAATTGGCAGAGCTCATCACAAGCCGCGGATGGTCGGGCGCTCGCATCGGGGTCGAGTTCGATGCCCACTACTATACCGCACGTTGCCACGGCCACCTGATTCGTGGTCTACCTGATGCGCAGATATCGGGTTCAGGTGAGCTGGTGAATTGGGCGCGCCTGATAATGGCGGAGAACGGCTTTGTGACGTCAAGCGTGAATTGATTGTGATCGATTTGTAAATAGCGAAAACACGGGATGCGTTATATCAAAAAGATGACAGAGAAGTCCGCAATAGCTAATTTTTCCTCAGATAATGTTTCGTCTGCATGCCCGGAGGTGATGGATACAGTTGTCGCTGCTAACAGCGGGACCGCCAACTCGTATGGGCATGATGACTATTCGTCACGTCTTCGAGCTCAGCTTGCTGAAGTATTCGAAATCGAAGTAGCAATGTTTCCCGTCGCTACTGGTACAGCAGCGAACGCGTTAGCACTGTCTGCAATCACGCCATCTTTTGGGAAGATTTACTGCCATGAGCTTGCGCACATAAATACCGATGAATGTGGTGCGCCGGAATTTTTCACCGGTGGTGCGAAGCTCGTGGTCATGCGCGGTGAGAACGGGAAGATTAGTGCAGACCAGCTGCAAGCGACAATTCATGGGCGTGGCAATGTACATCACGCGCAACCCGCTACGGTGAGCATTACCCAGGCGTGTGAAGCTGGAACGGTATATCAAATAGATGAGATCAAGGCGATCTCACAAACAGGTCATCAACACGGTTTAAACGTTCACATGGACGGGGCGCGTTTTACCAACGCGCTCATCACGCTCGATGCAAGCCCGGCAGAAATGACCTGGAAGTCGGGTGTCGATGTTCTGTCCTTTGGCGGAACCAAGAATGGTTGCCTGGCTGCCGAAGTCGTTGTCTTCTTCAAGCCGGCACTGGCTGGAGATTTTCCATTCCTACAGAAACGATCCGGTCAGTTGCTGTCGAAAATGCGCTTTATTTCTGCCCAATTTGAAGCGTATCTGACTGACGACGTCTGGCTTCGCAATGCCCGCCAGGCAAATACCATGGCAACTCGCCTCAGCAAAGGTTTGGCAGTACTACCAGGTATCAAGCTAGCTTATCCCACACAGTCAAACGAAGTATTTGTCCACCTTCCACCACCAGTTGTTCGAGGGCTGCGCGGTGAGGGCGTCAGTGTTAATGAGGAAGAACTCGATGGTTCAGCCGTACGTTTCGTAACTGCGTGGAACACCACAGCAAATGATGTCGATCAGCTTATAGCAGCCACAGCACGCCATTGTGGTATCCGACCTGCTTCCTAAGACCGAGCCGGTGTAGAGAAATCCCGCGACGGCAAGAGTCAAGAAATTCAATTCGAACCGCCTCCAATCAACGATTCACGCTGCGCGCTCTGCGCTGAAGGGGTCCATGATGGTCAGGGACTCGATCTTCTGCTGATCGTGCAGGTCTTCACTGTACAGAACCGAGCAATTCGCCTCGAGCGCGGACCCGATGATGAGCGAATCATAGAAGCCGTACCGCCAGCGCTCGGACAGGTCAATGGCGCGCTGGTTTAAGGCAATACTTGGAAAGACCGCGCACAGAGGTTCCAACACGAGACCCAGGTATTCCCGTGCAGCCTCACTGGTCATCGGTGTAGAAAACTTGCGAGTCGCGACGTTTAAGAATTCCTGGACGACCTGATAGCTGATGACGCCCAGACTGCTTCTCAGCGCGGTCTCGACTAATTCGCGTGCCCGGCGCTGTTTGTCTGCCTGCTCGTGAGCGAATGTGTAAACCAATATGTTGGTGTCCAGGAAGAACTCAGCGCTCATTCAAGTCGTCTCGAGAAAACCGCTTGCCACCACTCGAGACCGCGGACAATTTCCCCATGAGGCGGCGATAAGCCTGGAGATTTTGCTCGGCCCGGCCATCGTCTTGCGCATAGCGCCTGAGCCATTGCCGAAACTCGGCGTTTAGGGTTGTACGCTTGCTTCGCGCCTTCTCCCTGGCGGCCTCAATCAGTCGCTCATCAGCACTGAGAGTGATGTTTTTCAACCACAAATTTCCACATTAGCTATCACACGTAAACAGTGTACACGACTATAGTGTTAGTTTCGAGGCATCGGTAACAGCGATGAACGGGCTGACCGCCGCAGGCGAGTGATGACACTCGAGCAGGCGAACCGCTAGACGCGATCTGGACACGATGGCTTTTTAAGTTACTAAAAAATTGGAAAACACCGACAGTTCGCATCCTTCCCGTTCCGCCATTTTTTATCCAAAAATCAGTTTGTTAAGGCTGAATTCTGGATAACCCCCAAAATCCCTCGATACGGTGGACAAAACCGTCATCTTCCAATTGGTTGGCCACGCGCCCTCGTAGAAGGTGCGCCTTCCAACCGACGGGTTGATCTTCGTCAAGATGCGCCCGAAGCCATGCGGCTACAAAGGGCGGTATTCGAGGAGATCGTCTTGCGAGAAGCTCTGCGAGTTTTGGTGCTCGGCACCGGACAGATGGGTTCCGGAATCGCGCGTTTGGTCTTTTCCAAACCAGGGCTCGCTCTGGTGGGGGTTTATGCGCGGCGACGCGAACGCGCGGGGGTGGATGCCGGGCATATAGTTGGACTCGGTCACGACATCGGCTTGCCGGTGAGCGCTGATCTTGCCGCGCTGCTCGACGAGGCCCGCCCGGATGTCGCGATCCAGGCGACGTCATCGCGTGTGGACGATGCCAGAGATGAAATCGAAACCCTGCTTGGCCGCGGTGTGCGTGTGATCACAATCGCCGAGCAGATGGCGTTTCCGGCTGCCCAATCACCGGCCGAGGCGGCGCGCATGGATCGGCTTGCCGTCGCCAACCAGACGGCCCTGGTCGGCACCGGTGTCAATCCAGGATTCGTGCTCGACCTGCTGATCGTCGCATTGACCGGACTTTGCTCGGAAGTGGTCTCGATAAGCGCGACCCGCGTCAATGACCTGTCCTCGTACGGTCCTTCGGTGTTGAAGAGTCAGGGCGTGGGTCTCGGCGAGGCGCAGTTCCGAGAAGGCGTCAAGGACGGCACGATCACGGGTCACTACGGTTTCGCCGAATCCATCCACATGATTGCGAACGCCTTGGGCTGGGAGATCGACGATATCCGCGAGAGCCGTGAGCCCATCGTGTCCAGAGTCAGACGCGAGACACGCTTTGTCGTCGTCGAGCCCGGTCAGGTAGCGGGCTGCTTACACGGAGCGGTTGGCCGGCGGGGCAAGGTGCCGGTCATCACCCTCGACCATCCGCAGCAGATACAACCCCAGCTTGAAAACGTCGCGACCGGCGACCGCATCGAGATCGTCGGAACACCGGCCGTGCGTCTTTCCGGCTGCCCGGAAATCCCCGGCGGCCCGGCGACCATCGCGCTGGCAGTGAATATGATCCCGCGCGTGCTCAACGCACCGCCCGGACTGCACTCGATGGTGGATCTGCCGGTGCCGAGCGCCATGATGGCGGACGTACGGACCCTGCTGGACAGAAGGAGACAGTACCATGCGGAGCGCTGAAGCCATCCCCGCCGGGACCTGGGTCGAGATCCATCGTGTCGTGCTCACGCCCGCAGAACGCGCCCCGCAGGTTCCAGAGGATACACGGCGCGTACCACTCGAAATGCGTGCAAAAGGCTTTCTCGTCAAGCCCGCTGCGCCGGGCGACCCGGCCGAGATCGCGACCGCCGCCGGACGCAGGATCAAAGGTACGCTGATCGAGGTCAATCCCCCCTACGCGCACAGCTTCGGTCCACCCATCCCGGCGCTATCGGCGATTGGGTCGGCGGTCCGCGCCCTGCTTCGCAGACGAGACAGCAGCTCGTGACGCCCCCATCGGACTACGAGACCCTGATGAGCGAGCGCAACGCCATCATGCGCGACACTATAGGCCTCGATTACGAGCAGTACATCACGGGGACGCTGGCGTTCGACTACGAGCGACTGCTCTCAGACCCCGGCTACGACGTGGAGACTACCCGCTCGGTTCAATCAGCCAGCGCGGTCGGCAACACACCGTTGGTGGAGTTACCCAACATCACTGCGCTGGCGCGAACGATCGCTCCACCCGGCAAAGGCGCGCGGATCTTCGTGAAGGACGAGGCTGCCAACCCATCCGGCTCGTTCAAGGACCGACGCGCTTCGCTGTCGGTGCACGAGGCGCGACGTCGAGGCTATCGAGGGGTGGTGGCAGCCACCAGCGGCAACTACGGTGCGGCGGTGGCCTCGCAGGCCGCCAAGGCGGGGCTTGCGTGTATCGTCGTGCAGGAGGCCCTCGACAGCAAGGGGCTCGCGCAACCCGAGATCGCGGAGAAGACCCGCGCCTGCGAAGCCTACGGCGCAGAGGTGATCCGGCTGACGGTCGGTCCCGAGCTCTTTTATGTCTTCCTTCAGGTGCTCAAAGAGACCGGCTACTTCAACGCCTCGCTGTACACGCCATACTCCATACTCGGCATCGAGACGCTCGGCTACGAGCTCGCGAACCAGGTGCGAGCGTGCACCGGGCGCGATCCGGACGCCGTCGTCACAACGCATGCCGGCGGCGGTAATCTTACAGGCACGGCTCGCGGCCTCATCAAAGCGAAGGCCGGCGCGACCCAGGTCGTCGCCGCCAGCGTCGACCTCTCCGGCTTGCACATGGCCTCCGATCGCGACTTCAACCGCAAGTCGTTCACGACCGGACACACCGGCTTCTCCATCCCTTTCACGACCTGGCCCGATCGTGCCGACGTCCCCCGTAACGCGGCTCGCGCGCTGCGCTACATGGACCGCTTCGTGACCGTGACTCAAGGGGAAGTCTTTTATGCCACCGAGCTGCTGGCGGCTCTCGAAGGACTGGAGCGCGGGCCCGCAGGCAACACGTCGCTCGCCGCCGCCTTCGTTCTCGCTCAAGAGCTCGAGAGCGCAGCGATCATAGTCGTGCAGGAAACCGAGTACACGGGTGCCGGCAAGCACCCGCTCGCCCAGCTCAATCTTGCCCAGAGTCTCGGAATCGAGGTGGCGGGCGGCAATCCTCGCGCGAGCAAGCCGGGGCGATCGATTCTCGTCCCCATGCACCACTCCCAGCTCGCCACGACCGAGGTAGACCTAGATGGGCTGCGTCGCTCCTATCTCGACAAAGCCCTCGATGCCGTGCCGCCCGGCTGCACGCTCGACACAGAAGATCTCGATTTCCTGGCCGCCGAAACGCGTACCACACGCGCTTACGTAGAGGAGTTCATCGATGAGACTCGACCCCAGAGCGGATGATTTTGAGCAACGCCGTCGGCATTTGAGCACCCTGTCAGACGAAGCGCTGGAGGCGCGCTTCTGGGAGCTCGTGCAACGGCTCGTCGACCCGCTGATCGACGAAGCCCGGACTCACACCACACCCTCGATAGAGCGCTCCGTGCTCCTGCGCATGGGTCTCGCAAGCGACCAGGCGAAAGCGATCGTGGCACGAGGCGAAGAGCTTGGCCTGCTCGGCCATGGTATGGGTCACCTCGTTCTCGAACTCTCCAAGACCAAAGGACTCGGTGTGCGAGAAACGGCGGAAGCGCTCTGCGCCGGACACCATTGGGAGGTACTCGTCAATGAAGCTCAGCGTCGATGAGAAGCTCGATCTGCGCGAGGTTCTGACCGATCTCGACCAGTATCGACCCAGGCGCCGCGGCTGGACCTGGCGCAAGCGCGTCGAGAAACAGGCGGTCGGCGCCTTCACCATGCTGGACACCAGCGAATCGCTTGAACGTTCCATCCCGCTGCCTGCCGCCGAGGCGTTTGACGACATCGATCCACAGTGCGACTTCGTCATCACCACCGAGATCGCGTCGGGTCGTTTCGAAGACGACCTTCGACGCATGCGGATGGCCGCCTGGCATGGCGCGGATCACATCATGGTCATCCGCACGACCGGGCAGTCGCACATCGACGGTCTGATCGAAGGCACACCCGAAGGCGTCGGTGGCATACCGGTCACCCGCAAGCAGCTTCGTGCAACCAGAAAAACCCTGGATGCCATCGAGGACGAGGTAGGTCGGCCCATCAACTTCCATTCCTATGTCAGCGGGCTGGCGGGGCCGGAGATGGCGGTGCTGTTCTCGGAGGAAGGCGTGAACGGCGCCCATCAGGATCCGCAGTACAACGTCCTCTACCGTGACGTGAACATGCACCGTTCGTTTGTTGACGCCGCGGAGGCCAAGAGAGTTCTGGCTGACGGCGGCCTGTTGCAGCTGGATGGTGCGCACAATGCGAATGCGACCGCCAAGCAGGCGTGGAAGGTCACACCCGAGTTGTTCGTGCAGCACGCTATCAATACCGCTTACTCGCGCTCGGCCGGGATGGCACCGGAGCAGATCGCGCTGTCGACGGTCCCGCCGACTGCCCCACCGGCACCGAAGCTGCGGCTGGATTTGCCATATGCGGTCGCATTGCGGGAGATCTTTAGCGGTTATCGGATGCGCGCCCAGCAGAACACGCGCTACATTCAGGCCGACACGCGCGAGGCGACAGTTACCCACGTGCTCGACACGTTGATCTCGCGACTGACCTCTGCCGACGTGCAGAGCACCATCACGCCCGATGAAGGCCGCAACATCCCCTGGCACTACAACAATGTTGCCGGGGTGGAGACCGCGCGCCAGACCTTGATGGGTACCGACGGGCTCGATGAGGTCGTCACTCTGCGTGAGGACGGTCCACTTCGCGGCCAGGTCCGCGAGCTCAAGGAGCGTGCCGTACTGTTCCTCGAGGAGCTGGTCGAAATCGGTGGCTACTATGCGGCCGTCGAAGCGGGTCATTTCGTCGACGCAGGCTACTACCCGGAACGATTCGGAGACGGCATCACGCGCGATCCCCGGGGCGGCGACGGGGCGGGGTCCGTTGTGCCACGCGAGATCGACTACGGTGCGCCGGTATGCAGCCACTTCGGAAACAATCGCTACGACCGCCGCCAGGGTAAACCCTGTCTGGACTACGGTGGCTGCACGCTCTGCGACCCGGGCAGGATCGAGTACATCGACGAGGTCGACCCCGACGATTCGGTGGCCGTGCGACTGGAACGGCCACTCGCCGAACGTGATGCCGGCCTCCTTCGACCCGAGGTCGAGAAGCACGGTGACGGCGTGGTTTGTGTGACCTTGTTCGTTCCGGCCGCGCCTCGGGTTGCCGAGGCGGCGGCGCTGGAGATGGTCAAGCACATGGGACTCGAGCGCGCTGAGGTGATCAGCCGTCGGACCATGCACCCGGCCGAAGGCAGCATGTTCGAGGTCAAAGGTGTGCTCGACATGGCCTTCGAAATCGATAGGTTGCCGTCACCCGAGCGTATCGAGCCCCTGACCGACGTGGAGATCGAAGCCTGGGTACGACCTCGTGGCATTCACGTCGTGGCAGCAACCGTCGGTGAGGACGAGCACTCGGTGGGGCTTCGCGAGATCCTCGACATCAAGCACGGCGGTATCGAGCGCTACGGGTTCCAGTGCCGCTACCTGGGTACTTCCGTAGCACTGGAGGAAATCCTGGATGCGGCCGTTGCAACCGACGCGAAGGCGGTTTTGATCTCCACCATCATCACTCACGCCGACGTTCACATCCTCAACATGCGACGCCTCGCCGAGCTCACCGAGCAACGCGGTTTGCGCGACCATCTGCTCTTGATTGCCGGCGGCACGCAGGTAACGAACCAGCTTGCCGTCGAATGCGGGCTCGATGCCGGTTTCGGACGAGGCACGACCGGGCGTGACGTTGCGAGCGTAATCGTGCGGACACTGCGGTCGAACGGCTGACGGACCATGAATTCACCGTATGTCACCATGGACTTGGACAAGGTCAGGCACAACGCAGCCAGCGTTGTCGATCTTTGCCACCGGCACAGGATGACGGTGACGGGCGTAACCAAAGGCGTTTGCGGCCATCCCGGGATTGCAAGAGCGATGCTGGAAGGCGGCGTGAGCGCAATCGGCGACTCACGCCTCGTGAACATCCAGAGACTCCGCGCGGCCGGCGTCGAAGCTTCCTACATGCTGATTCGTCTGCCACCGCTGTCGGCAGTCGATGCGGTGGTCGAGTCGGTCGACGTGAGTCTGAACTCGGAACTCGTTACGCTGGCAGCGTTGTCCGAGGCCGCACGCAGACACGGTCGAGTTCACGATGTGATAGTGATGGTGGATCTGGGCGACCTTCGCGAGGGTCTCTTGCCGGACGAAGTCATCCCCGTCGTCCGCGAAGTGGTTCGACTGACCGGTATTCGCATTGTTGGTCTCGGTACGAATCTGGCCTGCTTCGGCGGTGTCGTTCCGTCGGAAAGCAACATGAGCCAGCTCCTGGGGCTGGTTCGTGAGGCCGAGACCACCTTCGGGCTTCGGCTCGGGTGCGTGTCGGCCGGAAACTCGAGCCAGCTCGAGCTGATGCGTGCCGGTCGAATGCCCGCCGGCATCAATCACGCCCGCATCGGCGAGGGCATACTGCTCGGCCGCGAGACCATTCATCGCGACCCGTGGCCTGATACGTATCAAGATGCGTTCGTGCTCTATGCGGAAGTGTTGGAGGTCAAGCGAAAACCTTCCGTGCCGCTGGGCGAAACCGGCGAGGACGCCTTCGGCGAGAACCCGGTGTTCAACGACGAAGGGGTCGTGCATCGTGCGTTGCTGAACGTGGGGCGCGAGGACATCGATGTGGCGGGTATTGCGCCACTCGACGGTCGTTTCAAGGTGCTCGGGGCATCGAGCGGCTACCTTATCCTCGATATAGGCGCGGCGCCGGGATGCGTCAGCGTTGGCGACGAGATAGGCTTTTCCCTCAACTACGCAGCGTTGCTGGCCGCGATGACATCCGAGTACGTCGAGAAACGTCCCGTTTCCGGGAGCGCAAGGGGATCTCGTCCACATGCGAGCAGGGGTGGCGCGTGGTGAGCAAGGCCGAGGCAACGAGCGACCAAGGCGTGCGTCTTGCCCGGGCGTTCATCCATCTGGATCGTCTGACACGCAATTTGCGCCTTCTCGAACGCGAGGCCGGCGGGTGCGTGCTCTGGCCGGTCATCAAGGGCGACGCCTACGGCCACGGAGCGCTGGAGATAGCGCGCCACCTCACCGCGCTCGGCTATCGAACGCTATGTGTCGCAGACGTTGCCGAGGGCGCGGTGCTGGTCGAGCATGGCGTGAAGGCAACCATCGTCATCCTCTCGGCAACGTTGCCAGAGCACAGCGAGGCTCTGGTGACGCACGGTTTCGAGCCCGTGGTGTGCGATCTGGCCATGGTGGAGGCCCTCAATCGTGATGCCCGCCACGCGGACCGCGGGGTCGCGGTGCACCTGGCCGTGGACACCGGTATGGGGAGAATTGGTATCCGCCCCGACGAGGTCCACGCATTCATGGCGCGTTGCCGTGACTTACCGGCGCTACGCGTCAAAGGACTGATGAGTCATTTCCCACGCGCCGACGAAGCCGACAAGAGCTATTCTCTCGCGCAGATCGAGCGTTTCAACGCCCTGCGAGCGGCCACCGCCGGCTACGGCATCGAGGTCTTTCACCTGGCAAACAGTGCCGCCGTATTCGACCTGCCCGACGCCCGTTTCGATGCGGTCCGGCCGGGCATCGCGATGTACGGGCTAGCTCCGTCGTCGGACATTGCCAATCCGCGCGTGCACAGCCTGGAGCCCGTGCTCGAGTGGAAGACCCGGGTGACCTTTCTCAAGGACGTCCCGGCTGGGACAGGCCTCAGCTACGGGCACGATTTCCACACCCGCGAGCCCTCTCTCATCGCCACCGTGCCACTCGGCTATGCGGACGGATTCAGTCGCAATCTCTCGAATGGAAGCGAACTCCTGGTCGGTGGGCGGCGATGCCCGCAGGTCGGCCGCGTGACGATGGATATGAGCCTGGTGGACGTTAGCGCGTTGCGTGGGCGCGTGGCGGTGGGTGACGAAGCGGTCATTCTCGGTCGCCAGGGCAACGAAGAGATCACCGCCGATGAGCTTGCGAAAAAGCTCTCGACCATCAACTACGAGGTCGTGACGCGGATCGGCCCACGGGTGCCGCGGATCCTCGTTCGCGAAGATGCGTCAGCCACGAGGTAGGAAATCATGCAGATTGGCGTACTGAAGGAGATCAAGACGCTCGAGAATCGAGTGGCGCTCACCCCGGCCGGCGCGAGAGCGCTGGTCGACGCCGGTCACGACGTCTGTGTGGAGTCGGGAGCGGGTGAGGGCTCCGGCTTCGACGATGGCGACTACGAGGCGTCTGGCGCGTCCCTGGTCTCCGCCGAAGCGGCCTGGGACTCGGCGCTCGTGCTCAAGGTGAAGGAGCCGCTGGCCAGCGAGTATCGCTATCTATCCGGTCAGATCGTGTTTACCTACTTTCACCTCTCGGGTGTGGATCCGGAGCTGACGAGGGAGCTGCTCGAGAGCAAGACGACCGCGGTCGCCTACGAGACCGTCGAGGATGCGACCGGGAAGCTGCCGCTGCTGGCGCCAATGAGCGCAGTCGCCGGCAACATGGCGGTGATGCTCGGCAACTACTATCTGGCCCGATTCAATGGCGGCAAGGGTATGTTGCTCGGCAGCGTGCTTGGTCGCGGCTATGGCAAGGTCGTGATAATCGGCGATGGGGTGGTCGGCTTGCACGCTGCCCGTGCCGCCCACGCAATGGGAGCGCAAGTCCACCTCGCGGGCCGGCATTCGGAGCGTGCCACCGACATCGCGGCGCAGATATCACCGGAAATTCGCTACTTGCTCTCCGAGCCGGGCAATATTGCCCGGGAAATCGTCGATGCCGATCTCGTCATCGGCGGCGTGCTGATCCGCGGCGGAAAGGCACCCCACGTGGTGACCGAGTCAATGGTCAAGGCGATGCAGCCGGGCTCCGTTATCGTCGATGTCAGTATCGACCAGGGGGGCTGCGTGGAAACGGCGCGACCGACCTCGCATGCCGAACCCGTTTACAGCGTTCACGGCGTCACGCACTACTGCGTCACTAACATGCCCGGTGCCTATCCGCGAACGTCGACGTTCGCGCTGACGGATGCCACGCTGCCTTACGCACGCAAGCTCGCGGACCGGGGAATGGCCGCATTCGAGACGGACGCCGGCTTCGCCAAAGGCGTCAACACTCACAACGGCTTCATCACGTGCGAGGCGGTCAGCAAAGACCTGGGGCTGCAGCACCGCTATCGTCCCCTCTGAAGATTGCTCGGGAGACGCCCACGCTCATGCAAGCTCCGCCGAGCAGCGCGTGCAAGAGGCTACGCAGACTACGAGGACCGGCTAGCCCCAGGGCGTTTTTCTCCTCCCTGAGGCGTCGCTCGACACTAAGCGCAGTTGAAATGCCCGCAGATCATCTGCGTTCGCCGTATCGGGCGAGCGCCCAAGGACGCTGGGGGATGTCTACCCAATCGTCACGCCTGCCGAGTCTGCCTGCAAACTCTAAAGACATACATTTCGAGGTCGTCCTCGAACCGCTTGTTGATTTCTTTGCGGTGCTTTTCGCGGCGAGGCTGAGTAGCCTCCTTAGCTCGCCTCTTCCACGTCAGTTGACTGGGTCGCGACCATAGAGCGCTGCAAATTCAGATAAGCGGTCATGTCATGGTCTCCGGCCGCCTGCTTCAGGGCGTCAACGACAGCGTTCTTGGTCAAGGCCACCGCAAGCGTATCGAGTTTGCGGTACCAAAGCGGTGGATCCATCATGGATATGCCGGCGTCTGTGAAGTAAATGACATGGCCGGCATGAGCATAGTTATATACCGTTAGCGCGTTCTGCTTATTCCTAAGTTTATCGACGATATCCGGGGTTTCCGGCAGCGGCAGCCGTGGCACGATGTCGCGATGATTGATGGTTCGGAAATAGCGTCCAGCAAACGCTTTCTCCAACGCGTCGGCGCACGCTGGATCGCCAACACGCGGTTGCCCGAAGGTATGGATGGCGCCGATCATGTTATCGGCAAACTTCGGGTCTTGCTGGAGTCTGAGCCCGGTAAGAGTCGCCAGTGCGCCACCAAGGCTATGACCACTGAGCCACACCGGCAGCTTGCGGCTGAACACTCCGTGCTCACCGAGCTTCACCATCAGCGTAGACCAGATATGCTCCAACGCCTCATCGAACCCTTCGTGAACCTTGTAGTTCGCGTGCCACTTAGGGGCCACTAGCTTGACTTTCGTATCCGTCAGCCAGTCTTCGATCACCTTTGGCTCCGTCCCGCGAAATGAAATGAATGCGGCTTTCGGCGTCGTCGCTATGAGGCATTGCGTGTTGCTGACGTCGAGCAACTCGCCCTCGGCCCCCCAATCTTCAAACTCGGCGCCGATCAAGTCTTCGTCGGTGACATATGCGACCTTGGCCAGCCGCGCGGACCAGAAGAGATTCACCGGGCTGAAACCCAGAGTTCTTGTATCGAATCCATCGAAATTGTCGAGTGCTTCTGCTTTGGCGGCGGCCTGGCGAATGACCGACCGGGCGCGTGGCACCTCAGCGGCGACCGGAGCGATTGGCGAGTCTGCGGCAGGCGTTACCGGCGCCGATGCGACGGGTTTTGTCGAGCTCCGAATCTGCGCGATTTTCTGCAGCAGATCGAACCAGAATGGTGCGCCGAGCGACACGGCAGCCGCGGTCAATGTCCAACCAAGGAGCTTGAACGACAAGAAGGTCCAGAATCCAACCGCGACGCCCATAAGGTATTTTGCGCTTGCCCATATGCCCGGATGGGCGCCTTCCATGTTGAGATTTGGACACAAGGGCCTCAGATCCGTGTCGTTTGCGGTCGGACAAAACTCGGCCAGCTCGTCTCGCATGAGATCTAAACCAAGCAGCGGCACCACGTCGGGCAATGCAACGCTGATCAGCGCTCCGGCCGAGCAGTCACCTTCGACCCCCAGCGCCGCACAGGCTGTTTGAAGCGTATCCACGCGGCTCTGGAGATCCCGTCTGCAACTCAGTGCCTCGAGCTCATTTTGACCGCAAAGCTTGGCGAGCTGGTTAATATCATCAGCATTTAATTCCGCTCCCTCTTCGGAAATAAATCGCTCGACGAGATCGCGGCACGCTTGATTCTCGCAGTCGACACTCGCTTGACTCGCCTCGGCCACGATCTCGCTAGCGTGCTGTACCATTGCCTCGCGCAGCGACTTGTCCTTTGACAAGGCTTCGAACATGTAAATGGTATCGGCGTTGAGCGCGATCGCCGCAACCAGACCGATCGCGAACAAATACAAGCTCAACTGTCGCCGAAACCATCCGGTGGACCGATCGGCGGTGCGGTTAAACCACTCGGCGATCAGCGGTTTGAACGCCTCGATATTGCAGTCCGCACGAGACCAGAGGTCGCGTAGGACATCTGCGTAACCGGTGTTGAGACCTCGAAGTGCGCGATCGACGGTGTTGGGCGTTAGCGGCCCCCGGGCCGTAGCGCTACCGCCTGTTGTGGCTGGGGGATTTACGCATAGGTCGAGTATGACCTCGGCAACAATCGCATCTGGAACGTACGATGGAGTTCGTGTCGTGAACCTGCCCGACTTGCTCAGCCGCTTAATGGCGTCGTGCTGGAAGAATTTCTTTGTGGTCGCTTCGCCGACAAGTTGTTTGATCGACTTCTTGAAGATGCGGCCTTTCAGGTTCGTCCATGCGGACGCTCCTTCGCCCAAAGCAGTGACGATCAAGCTCAAGATTAAGTAGACCGTAATAAGGCCGATGAACGTATCCAGCGCTCCGGTCAACATGTTGCGATCTCCCCCGTTGCCAAGAGATTACTCACAGCTTTCGTTTGAGAATGCGTCTCTTTCCCCCTTATGTTCCATCGGCCTCTCATAACCCAACTCTTCGTAGGCGGTCGCGGAGGGCAGAGTCACGTCCGACAAGGGTTACCACGCGTTTCACGCGATATAGCCTACGTCTGTCGACAACACTCCGGAGTGGGATTTGCCACAATTGACGGGGAGGTGTGTCGCGCGAGTGGTGCTGGCATTAGCCTTCTCGGATGTCGTTGATCGATTGTACGCCGGCTCGAGCAGCGTTATCGCTGAGATCTTCGAGTGCTTACTCGATTAGCGTCCGATATCGGCGCCTTCTTCTTTATTATCGGCGGGTTCCGCATCGCCGGGCCAGCGGGGTTGTTCTGACTCGGCCACGACCGGCGCTCCTCTTGCCTCGGGCGGGCCCTCGGGCGGGCCGGTGGGCGGGTAGAGGCCGGCGCCGCTAAGCAATCCAGGAGCGCCGACCTCGTACTTCCATCCGTTCAGTCGTCTTCGTCGTCCTTGTCATCCTTCTCCTTCTTCTCTTTCTTGTCGTCCTTGTCCTTGTCGTCGTCCTCGTCGTCCCGGTCTTTTGGCTTGACAACCAGCGTGAGCTTGACCACCGGATTCAGCCATCGGTGTACGCTGCTGTCGAGATCGCTCACGCCACCGCCGAGGTCGAGGTCACCCAACTGGCCCCGGTGGATATGCATGCGGTCACTGACGTCGGGACTCGCCAGCCCTGTGCCGCCAGTGCCATTTCTGCCCAGCGGGTCTACGGGATAGCCGGGCTCGTCGACGACGCAATCGAGCGGGTCGTCATCGGCTGGCACCTCGTTGTTCGTTTCGGTCCCGGCATCATAGGCGTTTAAGAACAGCACGTAGGTGCCCCGTTTCCTTGGGATCCGGAATGAATCGAGCCCTGCGAATGCGTCGTTTGTGGGCAGCAGCATTGCCACCACGGAAAGGTGGCTATTTCCACGCGAGACCTCGAGCGTTCCCGAGACCGAACCCGCAAGCCCCGCGTCGAAGGGTACCGCCGTATCTCCGTCCTCGACCCCGGCCGGGAACAGCAACCCAAGCGGCGGGTCGAAGGGCTTCTCGATATTGACCGGGTTCGCGACGATGTCGGCGCCTACGGAATCCATTCGGTCGACCAGGCTCGATAGCCCCCCGCATTCGGCCACGGCCTGCATCCCGTCGAAGGCGACCGCGGACTCACCTGTCTTGAACACGGGCTCGGCCCTCGGGTGCGCGGCCACGAGAAAAGGCCGGAACGTTATGGCATTGGTGAGGTTCTCTATCGTGA
>CAJHYW010000084.1_pt1 | contig 15544 bp, 11 predicted proteins | sample 9198811 | NCBI WGS metagenome assembly CAJHYW01 (sample SAMEA7708378, study PRJEB35096) | sediment metagenome | biome: marine neritic benthic zone biome [ENVO:01000025]; feature: sediment [ENVO:00002007]; material: shallow marine sediment [ENVO:03000034] sea grass bed [ENVO_01000059] ...
GACCGGGTAGCGAGACCGGTTTGCGCCACCACGTGTGACGTTGAGGTGAGCGCTAAAGCAGATTCGCGAGCGCGCGTTCCGCGCATTGCTGGCATGACCGTGTTGGTCCTAAACCTCCTGGCGCTCTACCTAACCGCTTTTGGAGTGTCGTATACGCGGCAAATATCCCCGGCGCTCATCCAGCACAACCGCGGCTATGCCTATGTCGTCTCCATAGCGCACGACTGGCCATTGGTCGTTCGCTCCAGCAACATCGAACAGCCTTATCGGGCCGACACCCGCGTGTTTGAAGACGGGGTCTTGCTCGGCCCAACACATCTCAGAAACGACACCGTTCGGCGCAAGGGTGGCGGCATGTACTCACACTGGGGCGAGCGTTTGTTTTTCTCGGCCTCCGACAACAGCAACCCGAAGATGAATGGCAGGGCTTACACCGCCACATACACGCTGTTCTTGGCGCCCAGCGTCTTGGTTGTGGTTGCGCTGGTCGATCTGGTGCTGTTTGGCGCGTGGTTGTTCAGGACCGCGAGCGCGCGAGCAGCTCTGGCAGCGAGCCGGAGTGATCTTGCGTGCGCGGGAGTCGCTGCTGCCGCCGGCATCCTCTTGTGCTTTGTTGCCTTCCAAAGTGCCGGTGCGCTTTTCTGGGTCGTCTTGGGTGGCGCCGCGGTTGCAGCGCTTTGGGGTGTCGTGTTTCTCGCGCGGGTCACCGCAAGATTGAGGTCGAAAGAACCCCTCCGATGGCGTTGGGCAGGTGAGGCGACCGTGGTCATTGTGTCTTGCATCGTCGGTCTTGCCGCCGCCGAGCTATGGTTGTCCCATCGAGAGTCGAAGATGGAGTTGTCGGAGGTACAGACTCGCTTGGTCGCTAGGCTTGAGGCGCAAGACATCGCGGTGCCAAGCGAGCTTCTAGCCGTCGCGACCGCTCGCAATGCGCTGCTGACGATGCCAGCGAGCTTTGCCTACCGCCAAATCGAGAACGCCGGACCGACGTCCGACTATTTCTGGCACGGTGTATTGCATGAGCGTGACAACAATGGAATGCGCAGGACGCGGCCCTTCGAAGCCCGGCGCGAGGGTGTGATGCGAATCGTTGTGGTCGGGGACAGCTTGACCTATGGCGTTGGTATTGCGGAGGAGGCAACGTTCAGCCGTGTTCTACACCGGCTCTTGACCGACCGGCGTGACGTGGAAGTGCTCAACCTCGGGGTCAATGGTCACCAGAGCGAGGACGTTCTCGAGGTCATCCGAAGCTTTGTCCCTCGGCTGGCGCCCGACTTGGTGATCTATGGTGTCAGTCACAACGACCTTCTGCCGTCTGGGTTGGACCAGCGGTCCGATGTCTCCTACGCGGTCCCGCTGCCGCAGACTGTGAAGCATTTCTTTCTCGAACGAAGCCGGGTCCTCGGATTGGCGGAGACCGCCTACGACAAGACGTTACTGGGGCTTGGACTCAGAGTAGGGTTCTACGACCAAATCCTGGAACAGTGGGACGTCTATCAAGCCCGTTTTGCCGCCGACGCCAAGGCCATGAACGAGTTTGTCGTAAACAGGGGATTGCCCCCGGTTGTCGCGCTGGTGCTGGACCAACATCCCCACCGCGAGTCTCGGGGGCACGAGGTCAGCCTGTATCTAGAGCAACAGCTACGCGCCGCGGGTATGGACGTGGTTTCGTCGGCACCCTTCTATGCAAGCTTCGACGGGGAGCGTTTCCCCGTTAGCAAGTGGGAGGGGCACCCCAACGAGATCGCAAACATCATCTGGGCGACGATGCTCGCTCGTCATTTGACGGCGCACGACGCCAGCTAGCGGCGAGGTGAGGTCTTTGCAACACCCGGAACCAGTGGCTTGAGGGCCGCGCGGACGCTCGAGGGTCGAGTCCCGCGGCGCGCCAAAGCGCGGCACGAGGACTAGCTATGTGTGGATTGACGGGCATTCTCGCCGCTGGCCAGCACCGCAGCGGTGAGTGGTTGAAACGCAGCGTGCAGGCTATGGCTGGTACGCTGCGAAGCCGCGGGCCCGATGATGCGGGCGTGTGGACGGACGCAGACGCCGGTATCGCGCTCGGTCACCGGCGCTTGTCGATCATCGACCTATCCTCGGCCGGGCACCAACCGATGCGCTCCGCCGACGGCGCGCTGGTCATGGTCTACAACGGCGAGGTGTACAATTTTGCCGAGCTACGCGCCGGGTTGGAGAAGGAGGGGGTGCGATTCAAGAGCCACTCGGATACCGAGGTGATCTTGGAGGGTTGCGCACGGTGGGGAATAGAGGCCACCGTAAAGCAACTGATCGGTATGTTTGCATTCGCCGTGTGGAATACGCGCACGCGAACCTTGACCCTTGTCAGAGACCGTCTGGGTATCAAACCGCTGTACTGGGGGCGTCAAGGTGGTCTGCTGTTGTTCGCCTCGGAGCTCAAGGCCGTGCGTGCCGCGCTCGAGCACTCGCCCGCCATAGACCGCAACGCGCTTTCCGCCTATTTGCGTCACAATTTTATCCCGGCGCCGCACACCATCTATCAGGGCTTCTACAAATTGGAGCCGGGCTGCATCCTCACGCTGCGCAAAGACGGCGAGCCGACCACCACCCGCTATTGGAGCTGTTATGATGTTGCCCTGGATGGGTTGCGCAACCCGCTCACGGCGTCCTCCGATGAGGCCGTCGAGCGTCTCGAAGGGCTTCTGCGCGACGCGGTCAAACGCCGGATGGTGGCCGACGTACCCTTGGGTGCATTTCTTTCGGGCGGTATCGACTCCTCGACCGTTGCGGCCTTGATGCAGGTGCAAAGCAGCGAGCCCGTACGCACCTTTACCATCGGCTTCGAGGAGGGCGGCTACAACGAGGCCCAGCATGCAAAGCAGGTGGCCGCGCATCTCGGCACCGAGCACACCGAGGTGTATCTCAAGGCGAGTCAAGCCTACGAGCTCATCCCGCGGCTTGCCGACTGGTATGACGAGCCGTTTGCCGACTCGTCACAAATACCGACGTACCTCGTCTCCAAGATCACGCGTCGCGACGTGACCGTCGCCCTGTCTGGGGACGGTGGCGACGAGTTGTTCGGGGGTTACAACCGCTACCATTGGGGAGAGCGGCTGCGTCGTCAGTTTTTTTGGCCGCCCTTTGGTCTGCGCAAGGGTGTGGCCAAGCTGCTCAGATCCTTGCCCACATCGGTCGTGGATGGGGCTTTTTCTATCATCCCCGCGCGCTGGCGGCCTTATCTGCCATCGAACAAGCTGCACAAACTGGCCGATGTGCTGTCTCTCCCGTACCCGGACGACCTGTACCTCAGGCTCATCTCGCAGTGGGAGTCGCCGGACAGCATCGTCAGCGGCGCCACCGAGCCACGCGGGATCTTGTGGGATAGAGAGGTCAACCGGCATATGCCTCACTTTGTCGACCGGATGCGGTTCATGGACACGGTGACCTATCTGCCCGACGACATTCTCACAAAGGTGGACAGAGCCAGCATGGCGGTCAGCTTGGAAGCGCGGGTGCCGCTGTTGGACCATCGGGTGGTCGAGTTTGCCTGGCGGTTGCCGGTGAGCACCAAACGGCCAAAGTGGCATCTGCGCGAGGTGCTTTACCGGCATGTGCCAAAGGCCCTGGTCGAGCGGCCCAAGATGGGTTTTGGGGTGCCCATCGACGTGTGGCTGCGTGGACCGCTGCGCGACTGGGCCGAGACCTTGCTGGACGAGGGCAGGTTAAGACGCGAGGGCTTCTTCGACCCCGCGCCGATCCGCGAGCGTTGGACAGAGCATCTCTCCGGCCAACGTCACTGGCCCTATCACATCTGGACCATTTTGATGTTCCAGCTCTGGCAGGAGCGTTGGGCATAGCAGGACATGACCATCGAGCTTCCAAAAACCAAGCCACTTGGAAAGCTCTTGGTGATTGTGGGCTCGCTGCGTCCCGGCGGTACCGAGATACATTTGTCGAGCGTGCTGCCCCGGTTGAGCATGCTTGGGTGGGATGTGACGGTCTTCGTGCTCCGTCTCGGGGGTGAGCTGGAACCGGAGATGCGGCGCCGGGGGGTGCGCGTCCATGGTGTCTCACCCGGCACCTCGAAGCTGTCGCGTGTGAGTATCGCGGCGGCCAAGCTGCTAAAGCTACTCTATACGGACAAACCGGACATCGTGCATTTCTTTCTTCCGGAGTCTTACTTGCTGGGTGGTGTTTGCTCGAGCCTGCTCAAACCGCCGCTTAGGATCATGAGCCGGCGCAGCCTGAATGACTATCAGAGCTGGAACCCGGGCAGTTTCAAATGGCTGGAGGCATGGTTGCACAAACGCATGGACGCGGTGATCGGCAATTCCAGAGCGGTCGTAGGCCAGCTCCGCGATGAGGGTGTTTGCGATGACCGGCTCGGGTTGTTGTACAACGGCTTGGATATGGACCGCGTCAAGCCCGTTGGTACCAAGGACGCGGCGCGCGCCGCGCTCGGCATCTCTGCGGGTACGCTGGTGCTGGTGATCGTTGCCAACCTGATCCCTTATAAGGGCCACGAAGACCTGCTGGTCGCCCTGGGCGGCGTGAAGCACGAGCTGCCGCCGGACTGGCTCCTGCTGAGCGTCGGGCGGGACATAACCGATATCGGTCCCGGTCTTGCTGAACTCTGCAAGGAGCTTGAGCTCGATTCGCATGTCCGGTGGCTTGGCGGTCGTGACGACGTGCCGTCGGTCCTCGCCGCCGCCGACATTGGATTGCTCACCTCTCATCACGAGGGTTTTTCCAACAGCGTGCTGGAGGGGATGGGCGCGGGGTTGCCCATGGTGGTCACCCGTGTGGGTGGGAACGTCGAGGCGGTGGTGGATGGTGTCACCGGTTTTACGATATCGCCTGGTGACACCGCAGCGTTTGGCAGCGCTATCGTCGCCTTAGCGCAATCGGCCGAGCTGCGTCGGCGCTTTGGCGAGGCCGGTAGACGCCGAGTGGCCGAGAACTTCACCCTGGACCGTTGTGTCGCGCAGTACCAACGCCTGTATCTCGGCTTGCTCGGCCGCTCGGACCGGGCGGTAAGCGATATCTTGCAATCCGCTCCCGACCACTAAGCAATCAACGCTCGTGGAAGCTCAGCCCAAGCTGCTGTTTCTCGTAACCGAGGATTGGTACTTCTGCTCGCACCGTTTGGCGCTGGCGCGCGCCGCGCAGGCAGCGGGTTTTCGCGTGGTCGTCGCGACGCGGGTCAAGGCGCATGCACAGCTTATCGAGGATGCGGGCTTGGAGCTGCATGCGATCGACATGCGTCGCTCGAGCAAGCACCCTCTGCGTGAGCTCGCAGCGGTGCGCGAGCTTTGCTCGCTTTACCGGCGCGTGCAACCGGATATCGTGCATCATGTGGGTATGAAACCGGTCGTGTACGGGTCGGTTGCGGCGCGTGTCGCCCGTGTGCCATGGGTGGTCAATGCGCTCGCCGGTCTTGGCTATGTGTTTACCTCCGAGCAGCGGATGGCGCGCAGGCTGCGCCCCTTTTTGAAGACGGCGCTCAAGTCTCTGCTCGGGCGTTGCAATGGTCTCGTCATCGTGCAGAATCCCGAGGACCGTCAAGCGGTAGAAAGTCTGCGCGTCGCGCCAGAGCGTATTGTGCTTGTGCCCGGGTCGGGCGTGGACACGATTATGTTCTGTCCCACCGCCGAGCCGTCGGGGCCGCCGGTATTTTGCATGGTATCTCGGATGCTGTGGGACAAGGGGGTGGGCGAGGTGGTCGCGGCAGCGGCGAGGGCAAAACGCGTACGTCCCGATATTCGCGTGCGTTTGGTTGGCGACCCTGACGCCGAGAACCCAGCGGCCATATCCCTCGAGCAGCTACGGCGCTGGAACGCTGAGGGCACCGTGCAATGGCTTGGCCAACAGGACGATATGCCTGGTGTGTGGGCGCAGTCTCATGTCGCGTTGCTGCCTTCGTACCGCGAGGGGCTGCCAAAGTCGTTGGTGGAAGCCGCCGCTTGCGGGCGCCCGATCATCACCACCGATGTGCCGGGTTGTCGTGACATCGTAGAGCACGGCGTGAACGGTCTGCTGGTTGCACCGCGCGACGGCGACGCCTTGTGCGAGGCGATGCTCACGCTGGCCGACGACGGTGCTTTGCGTACGCGCATGGGGCAGGCCGGACGGCGTCGCGTGGTGGATCGTTTCTCCGAGGCGCATGTTATCGCGGCGACCATGGCGCTTTACGCGCGGCTGACAAACAGGTGTACGCTATGAGTGCCGCGCCGCTGGTGCTCGTGACCGGCGCAACGGGTTTTATCGGGCGCGTGCTGTGCGAGTGCTTGATGCGCGAGGGCGCGCGTGTGCGCGCGATGGCGAGACGCGCCGCAACCGGACCGTGGCACGAGTTTGTCGAGCTCGACCTCGCCGATGAGCGCGTGGATGGGCTACGCGGCGTCGATAGCGTTTTTCATCTTGCCTCAAAGGTACACGCGCTTAGCGAGCTTCACGCGGAGACCGCTGATTACCGGCGTCTCAACCTTGAGGGCACCGAGCGTTTGCTTGCCGGCGCCTTGGAACGCGGTGTGAGGCGTTTCGTTTTTTTCAGCAGCGTAAAGGCAATGGGTGAGGGCGGCATTACGTGCTTGGATGAATCGACGGCGTCCCGTCCGCAAACCGCGTATGGCCGCTCCAAGCTCGATGCCGAGCGCGCCGTGCTGGCCGTGAGCGAAAGCAAACGTATGCATACGGCGGTGCTGCGTCTTCCGCCGGTTTATGGTCCGGGATGCAAAGGTAACTTGCGCGATATGCTGGCTGCGGTTGCCGGGATGCGATTCCCGCCGCTTGCCGAGTGCGCGAACCGCCGTTCCTTTGTCCATGTGGATGATGTCGTGCGTGCTGCGTTGATGGTGTCGCGCGAGGCTGTCGCCGATGGCGAGGTCTATATCGTGTGTGACGACCGGAGCTACTCGACTCGCGAGCTATACGAGCTCATGTGCAGAAGCCTTGGGCGGTCCGTGCCCAGCTGGTCCGTGCCGCTGTGGGCGCTCGGCGCAGGCGCGCGCGTGGGTGATCTGGTGGGTCGGGTGCGTGGCCGGCGTTTTGTGCTCGACTCCGACCGGTTGGAGAAGCTGACCGGTTCCGCATGGTACAGCGCTGCCAAGATCGAGAGGGCCCTGGGTTTTCGCCCGGAGCACTCGTTGGCGGCGGGTCTGCGTGAGATGGTGGCGCACGATTCCTTGGCGCGAGCGGCGGCGAGCACCGTGGTGAACCGACCCCGGACCCAAGACGAGTAATGGGGCTGACCGCCACTTTGTCGGTTCTCGGCGCCGGGGCCTTTGCGGTCTCGTACCTCATCGCCTACAAGCTCACGGACCCGAGCTCCAGGCTGTATTTGCTGGACCACCCAAACGACCGGTCACTGCATGACAACCCGACGCCGCGCGGCGGCGGTCTCGGTATTTGCATAGCCGTACTTCTGACCGGCTGTGTGGCGGGGTGGCTGACCGCAGACCCCGGTCCGTCTCTCTGGATTCTTCTCGCCGCCCTGCTGGTCGTCGGGGTCTCTTATATGGACGACCACACGAGGGTACATCCGGCATCGCGCATTGCCGTGCATTGTGTCGCCGCCGGCGTGCTATTGTTCGGCGGCCTGCTCCCGGGCACGTTGACACTGCCCGGTGCGCAGTGGCACTGGCCGGTTGGTGTGGGCGTCCTGCTCACGCTGCTTTACGTCGTGTGGTTGGTGAATTTGTACAATTTCATGGACGGCATGGACGGGTTTGCCGCGGGGATGGCCGTCGTTGGGTTCGGTTGCTTTGCTGTGCTCGGTGCGTTGCAGGGCGCCGTATGGTTTGCCAGCTTGAGCTTCTTGGTCGCGGCCGGGTGCAGCGGGTTCTTGGCGCTCAACTTCCCGCCTGCGCGGATCTTCATGGGGGACGTGGGCTCATCGGTGCTCGGTTTGCTCGTCGCCAGCCTGTCGCTATGGGCCGACCGCGACGGGCTTTTTCCGCTCTGGGTGAGCGTGCTGGTATTTTCGCCATTCATTGTCGACGCAACGGTGACGCTGGCCATGCGGGTCCGGCGTGGGGAACGCGTCTGGGAGGCGCACCGCACCCACTACTACCAGCGATTGGCGCGGCTCGGGTGGGGCCACCGCAGGACGGTGCTGTGGGAGTACGCGCTGATGGTTGCGTGCGCCGTATCGGCATGGGTCGCTTTGTCGGTCACGACCCCGGCGCAGTGGTTGCTTTTGTGCCTATGGGTAGTCGCGTACACTATGCTTGCAATTGTTGTCCGGCATCTGGAAACACCGCAGCGAGGGGTCTCTAGTGGTGCAGATCGCACGTAAGCTCAGGTCGCGTGTCACGGCGTACATCCACGACTCGATCATGATCGTGGTCGCCTGGCTTGCCGCCTTTTGGTTGCGTTTTAACTTCACCTCTATTCCCGAATGGTTCTTCCTGAATGCCGTCGAGATGATCCCCGTGCTCGTCGTCATCCAGGGCGCGGTGTTCTGGTACCTGGGGCTGTACCGCGGCGTGTGGCGTTTTGCCTCGATGCCCGACCTCATCCGTATCTTGCAGTCCGTCGTGGTCGGGGTCTCGCTCAGCGCCGTCGCGGTATTTATGCTGACCCGCATGGAGGGGATCCCGCGTACGGTATTCCCACTTTACGCCTTGCTGCTGGTTATTTTGCTCGGTGGTCCACGGCTCCTATACCGCGGGCTCAAGGAACGCCGGCTGGCGACGACCTCGGACACCAAAGTCTTGATCGTCGGCGCCGGGCGTGCCGGGGAGATGCTGATACGCGAGCTGCTACGCGACCGGAGCTACGGCTATCATCCGGTGGCTTTTGTCGATGACGACCCGACAAAGCGCGGGTGGGATATCCATGGTGTGCGCGTGGTTCACGGGTGCGAGCACATCCCCGAGCTTGCGGTGAGCTATGCCGCCGAGCTGATTCTGCTCGCTATCCCCTCGGCGACCTCGAGCCAAATGCGGCGCATCGTCTCACTGTGCGAGAAGGCGGCCGTGCCGTTTAGGACTTTGCCTCGGATCCAGGACCTGGTGGCGGGGCGCTCCGCGTTGCGTGAGCTGCGCGAGGTCTCCATCGAGGACCTGCTCGGGCGCGAGCCTGTCTCATTGGACTGGGCCTCGATCAACCGCCACATGAAGAACCGGGTCATTCTGGTGAGTGGTGGTGGCGGGTCCATTGGTGCGGAGCTTTGCCGCCAGATAGCGCGCTTGGAGCCGACTTCGCTGCATGTCATCGACAACAGCGAGTACAACCTCTACGAGATCGATATGGAGCTGCGCAAGCGCTTTCCCGAGCTGGCGATAGGAACGCGGCTTGCCGACGTGTGCGATTCGGATGCGCTCGAGCACATCGTGCGCGAGATACGTCCGAACATCGTCTTCCATGCGGCCGCCTACAAGCATGTACCCTTGCTCGAGTATCAAGTGCGCGAGGCGGTACGCAACAATGTGCTCGGGACTCAGAACATGGCCACGGCGGCGGCCGCCCACGGCGTGGAGTGCTTTGTTCTCATATCCACGGACAAGGCGGTCAACCCGACCAGCGTCATGGGGGCGAGCAAACGGGTGGCGGAGATCCTGTGTCAGAACATGCATTGGCGTTTTCCCGACACTCGCTTCGTCACGGTACGTTTCGGCAACGTATTGGACTCCGCGGGCAGCGTGGTACCATTGTTCCGACGCCAGATCGAGCAAGGCGGACCGGTGACCGTCACCGACCCGGCCGTGAAGCGTTACTTCATGACCATCCCCGAGGCGTGTCAGCTCATACTAGAAGCGGGCGCGGTGGGGAAGGGCGGCGAGGTCTTCGTCTTGGACATGGGCGAACCCATAAAGATCAGCTACCTCGCCGAGCAGATGATCGTGTTGGCCGGAAAGACCCCGGGCGAGGACATCGAGATCCAGTACACGGGTTTGCGACCCGGCGAGAAGTTGTTCGAGGAGTTGTTCCACGGGCAGGAGAACTTGTCTGCGACAGGTCGCGACAAGCTGTTGCTCGCGCGTTACAGACCGGTGGATTGGAATATGCTGAGCGAGACCGTGTCGAGCCTGCGCGGCGCTTGTAGCGCATACGATGAGAGCAAGATCCACGAGCTCCTGCTGAGTCTGGTTCCCGAGTACAAAGCGCCACCGGCCACCGTAGCGTCGAACGTCATCCCCTTGGACCAAGCAAAACGGTGAGTCTAAGGCGGCCCGTTTGGAATGTCCGCGCAAGGCGTGCTGGCCGGCACCGCAGCTAGACCCACGACGCACGACGCCCGCTCTTTGCCCTACACCATTGCGCCTTGGCCAAAGATGCTGACCCTGCAACACCCGACCAGATTTGCCGTGACAGCCGTTGTCGCGATGGCCTTGGTGGTCACCGCATCAAATTACCTGGTCCAGTTTCCGATCAGCCCATGGCTCACCTGGGCCGCCTTCACCTACCCGGTTTGCTTCCTGGTCACCGACCTCACCAACCGGGCACTGGGCCCTCACATGGCGCAGCGCGTGGTGTATGTGGGTTTCGTGGTTGGCGTCGCGTTGTCGTGGGTCTGGGCAACGCCGCGCATCGCGGTGGCTTCCGGTACGGCCTTCCTGGCAGCACAGCTCATCGACATACGGATCTTTGACCGCTTGAGGCGCTTCGCGTGGTGGCGCCCACCACTCATTTCTACCTCGATCGCATCGGCGATAGACACGGTCTTGTTCTTTGCGCTGGCCTTTGCATTTACCGATGTTCCTTGGGTGACGCTTGCGGTCGGGGACTATGCGGTCAAGCTCGTGGTTGCCCTGGTGATGCTCTTGCCCTTCCGCCTCTTGATGAGCACCTCGGATGTCGGCGAGACGCGGAGCACCGCAACAAACTGACCGTGGACTAGGTACACCAATGCGGTCGAGCACCATCGCAGTGACCCGCACCAACAGAGGAGCAACCATGCGTATAGTCATCTTCTTCTTGCTTGGAGTGATTGCCTGGGCGCCGGCTTACGCCGAGCAGCCAAGCAGCCGTTACGATGCAATCAGCTTTAACGTCAGTAAAGAGCGCTCGGTTGCAAATGATAGGCTGCTCGTCGAGCTCTTTTCGCAGCACGACGGTGCGGATGCGGCCGAGGTCTCGACACGCGTCAACAGTGACATAAGTTGGGCTATCGAGCGCGCTAAGCAGGTGCCGGACGTGGTCATACAGACCGCTGGATACTTCTCACAGCCAGTGTATCGCGACCAGCGTCTTGTCGGTTGGCGTGTGCGTCAATCCCTTCGGCTCGAGAGCGAAGACGCGAGCAGCATCGGCGTGCTCTTAGGCGAGCTACAGTCAAAGCTGAGCATCGGGAGCATGAGCTATCGTATCTCGTCAAAGCGGAGGACGCTGGTCGAGGACGAGCTCATTGCAGAGGCTATCGCCGCCTTTGGTGGACGCGCGCGGCTGATTGCCCAAAGCTTGGAACGCAATGGTTATCGGCTGATCGAGATGGACGTGATCACTGACCGTGCCCCCGCGCCGAGGATGCGGTCCATGGCCGCCGCGGAGAGCGTGGCAATGAGCGCACCAAGCATCGAGCCGGGCGAGCAGCTGGTACGGGTGATGGTCAACGGCACCATCGAGGTCCTGAACTAGCCGTGTGCGCGGCCGGCTCGCTGGCCTTGCCGAGTGCCCGGCTCGCAAGCACTGTTTGGGCGCACCAGGCAGGCTTGGCCACCCGCTGGCGCCCTGGGTGAGGATTCGGGCTAGGCTTGTAGTAGCGGTAGGCCAGTTTTGAACGACATGAGCAAGACACAAAGCGCAGACAGATTTGAAACGAGCATTTGCGTGCTCGGCGCTGCTGCGCCCGCCATCGACACGCGCGTGAGCCCGGACGGCAGCTTGGAGATCCTCTCTCAGCTCGAGGTCAATGCGCTGCTCGATTCGACCGCCAAAGGCTTGTACAACAAGTACCGGCGGTGCTCGCTTGCCGTGCTCAACTGTGGGAGCTTTACCGACGACGCGCGCGAGGTGTTCGAGACCTTCCGTGACTTCAGCATCACGCTCGTCCAGCAGGACCGCGGAATCAAGCTGGAGCTAAAGAATGCCCCGGCTGGCGCCTTTGTCGATGGCGAGATGATCACGGGCATCCGGGAGCTGCTGTCCGCCGTGCTGCGCGACATCGTCTATGTGCACAACGAGGTCAAGGCGGGGCGCTTCGACCTGGACGACCCGGCGCATATCACCTCGGCCGTTTTTCACATTCTGCGCAATGCACGCGTGCTCCGCGCTCAACGCGACCCGAGCGTGATCGTCTGCTGGGGGGGGCATGCTGTCAACCGGGACGAGTACGAGTATTCCAAGCACATCGGGTACGAGCTGGGCCTAAGGCACATGGACGTGTGCACCGGATGCGGCCCGGGTGCGATGAAGGGCCCCATGAAAGGCGCAACCATCGGTCACTCGAAGCAGCGGGTGAAGCATGGACGCTATATCGGTATCACTGAGCCGGACATCATCGCCGCCGAGTCGCCAAATCCGATCGTAAACGAGCTCGTGATCATGCCGGACATAGAAAAGCGGCTGGAAGCCTTTGTCCGCTTCGGCCATGGCATCGTCGTTTTGCCTGGGGGCGTCGGCACAACCGAAGAAATACTCTACCTGCTCGGAATCCTCCTGCATCCGGAAAATGCCTCTCGCCCCTTCCCACTGGTTTTTACGGGACCCGCGGACTCGGCGGCATACTTCCGTGTGATCGACAGCTTTATTGGTTCGACACTCGGGGTCGAAGCGCAGGGGCTGTATCGCGTTATCATCGATGATCCAGCGGAAGTCGCGCGCCACATGCGTGCCGGGATGAAAAGCGTTCGGGACTACCGTGTGGCGACCAAAGACGCCTTTTATTTCAACTGGCTCTTGCATGTGGAGGCGAACTTTCAACAGCCCTTCGAGCCGACCCACGAGGCGATGCGCGGGCTCGAGCTGCGCCGCGACATGGAGACGCACATGTTGGCCGCCGAGCTTCGTCGGGCTTTCTCGGGTCTGGTCGCCGGCAACGTCAAGGAGGGCGGGATCCGCGCGGTGGAGGAGCACGGGCCCTTCGAGCTGCACGGTGACAGCGACCTAATCGCCGCCGTCGACACCCTGTTGCACGCTTTTGTCGGTCAGAACCGGATGAAGCTGAGGCAGGAAAGCTACCGACCCTGCTACCGACTCGTCGGCTGAGTTTCGGAGAGTTTCGGGACAATTTACTTTTCAAGAGCCATGGCGAGGTCGTAGCAATCGTCTACCAGGCCCCTTAGCGGCCAACACGCTGCCATCTACCCGCTCTTGTCGTCATCCAGCCCAAACAAACGGTTCAGCTCGGATTTCGCTTTGTTGCTATCGCTTGCGTCTTGTTTGGCGTCCTGACCTTCGGTGTCACCAAAAAGTGCCGCCAGCTCGCTCCGCGCACGCGCTTCGGCTTCGGTCTCGCGCGGCGCATAGGCGTTTGCTTTCGCCCGAAAATAGCCGCAAAAGTTGGACCGCTCTTTTTCCTTTACCTCGTCGGCGATAGGCTCGCGACACGCGTTTGCCACGCGCGGGTCAAAGAACTCGCACATGCGGCAAACATGCAGGTCGCCGCTGCAACCGGGGCACTCATCGAGACGTCCAAAGGGCTGCGGGAGCGCTTCCAGCGAAGCGCCACACTTCCAGCAAACAAGCTCGCTCGCCATTGCTTGAGCGTCCCGCCTCTCCAGTAATGGGCTGAATAGGATCATTGGGTACACGGTCACACAGGGTCAAGCAGGACGTGGCCGTTGTCGATTTTCTGGGACCGGTAGGGATGGCGCCCGCTCCGGTGGGCGGACCTACAAGCAACTGATATGACTGCAAACACTGACCGCTTCGAGTTCGGCGAGAACTGGTCCAAGTACCTGGCGACCGTCGATGAGGAACGCATCCAACGTGCCGAGCAGTCGATGCGTACGCTACTCGCCGTGGACGACCTCAAAGGCAAGCGGTTTTTGGATGCGGGCTCGGGTAGTGGGATGTTCAGCCTGGCGGCGCACCGCTTGGGCGCAACCGTCTGCTCCTTCGACTTTGACAAACAGTCTGTTGCCTGCACCCAAGCGCTGCGCAAGCGGTATGCGGGACCCGATGATGGGAGCTGGGAAGTCAAGGATGGCTCCCTGCTGGACCCGGAGTTCATGGCAACCCTCGGAAGCTTCGATATCGTCTATTGCTGGGGCGTTGCCCATCACACCGGTGCCATGTGGGACGCCATTGCCAATCTGGTGTCTGTCGTCGCGGAGGGGGGCGTTCTCGCCCTGGCCATCTACAACGACCAGGGTGACGTGAGCGAGAAGTGGAAAAAGGTCAAGCAGCTCTATCAGCGTCTGCCTCCCGCCGGAAAGCGGCTACAGGTGCTCTGTATCGGCGCTTACTGGGAGCTCGCGCGTATTGCCTCGATGCTCTTCTCGGTGGTCCGCCGGGTGCTCATGTTGCGCAACCCCTGGCTCCCGATCCAAATTTATATCGATGAGAAGCGTCACCGCGATGCGCGTGGCATGAACCGCTGGCACGACCTCGTCGATTGGGTGGGCGGCTGGCCCTTCGAGGTGGCCAAACCCGAGGAGGTGTTCCGTTTCTTGCGTGACCGTGACTTTCAACTATGCGACATGACCACCTCGCGCGGACACGGTTGTAACGAGTTTGTTTTGCGCAAGACGCGGGGCCGCGACCGGGTCCATACCTAAACCCATGTCGAGCCCCGGCTAGGCGGACGGCGACACGAGGGAGCGCCATTTCCTCCCGACGATTCCCGGTATCGCGCCCGGGTTTGCGAGAACATAGCCAAGTTTTTGGGCAAGCGGAACCCGCGGGTCGTTAAAGCGCTCCACAGCGGTATCCAAGGCGCCTTGGAGCGTTGCATCCCAGCGTGACCGAACAAAGTCGCGTAATGCAGAGATCAGCTCGGGTGATATGCGTTGCTTGATGGTCCACGGGATCAACAGCGCGTGCTGTAAAGGCTCGCTGTAAGCACGGTAGTCATCCTCGATACGCAACGCGTAGATGTTCTTTGTCGGGTGGTCGATCAAACACCGGCTGTGCTCTGGAAACTGGTCGTAAAGAAACTTTGGACCGATGCCCCACGAGTCCGCGCGAATCCGGTGTAAGGCCAGATCATGGTGGAAGACCAGCCCCCCTCGCTTTAGCGCGGGCAGCGCTGCGATGGTATCGAGCGTGGGCCACGGGTGGTCATGGTTGGCATCGATAAAAACCATGTTATAGGGGGCCTCATTCTCGCAAAGATACGCGAATGAGGCTGGGCGGCACTCCAGCTGCACCACGGGTGTATCGCCGGTATGGATCTGCTTGGCCAAGAAGCCGACCGGCTTTGACGGGTCGCCCCAGAACGCCACGCTGTTATCGACGCTGCACAAATACTCCCCGCCGTGCTCGCTCATGAATCGAGCAATCAAGCCTGTCGATAGACCGGAGCCCGTGCCGATCTCGAGGAATCGCTTTGGCTTGTGTCGCTCGACCGCCGCTCTGACAAAATCGGCCTCGACGACCTGGATGGTTCCATATCCCTTCTTGTGATGCCGCCGGAATACCTCTTCTATGTCGGCGATGGTGACCATGTATAGCTCTCGGC
>CAJHYW010000265.1_pt1 | contig 15434 bp, 21 predicted proteins | sample 9198811 | NCBI WGS metagenome assembly CAJHYW01 (sample SAMEA7708378, study PRJEB35096) | sediment metagenome | biome: marine neritic benthic zone biome [ENVO:01000025]; feature: sediment [ENVO:00002007]; material: shallow marine sediment [ENVO:03000034] sea grass bed [ENVO_01000059] ...
CGCTTCGCCTTCGCGATACACTCCTTTATCGGTGAGCAGACGTCGGAAACGATACAGCCGGCGGTGGTCTAACCCTTCACGCTGCGCATAGGCTTTGAGCGACAACCCGCTCCGCTCCCAGCTTCGAAGGTGTTGCAGCCATTCGCTCTGCGGCGTGGTCAGCTCCGCGCGAAGCTCACTGTCCATGGGCGCTTCCCACATCGACTCCCGCAAGCAGCCTGATTCAGCTTCATCACAACGGGAAGGGTGGGGTTAGTGGGGCGCTTACATCAGTTGCCCTTCAGGGAGCGTTTCTGCGTGCTCCGCTAAACGCGCGACCGATAGATGAGCGTTTCGGCGGACCATCTTATAGTCGGACCACCCGCCCAATTCTTGCAATACATGTAAGGGCGTCCCCCGACCGTCGTTGTCCGGGTCCAGTCCGGCATTGCTCGAGTCGAAGGGATCCAGACCGTTGTCATTTTCAAACACATCGGTCATGTCGTCGTTGTCGTCATCCGGATCATAGTCCTTTACCAGAACTTCGTTACCGCTCCTGCTGACAAGTTGGTAACGGGAACCCCAGGTGGCGATTTCACAGAAGTTTACAATTTGCATCAGGGATAGACACATACCTGCTGTTATATTCGCGGTAACTAGACGCTGTTTTCGTCAGTGATCAATTATCATAAAACCAAATGTGGAGGTAGCAATGGAAATTATTGAGAATCTTATTAGCGAGCATGGTTCTAGCCTCATGTCCACCTTAACCGAGTCCGGCTTCACTGCCGACCAGGCGCAGCAGTTTCTTCCCGAGGCAGCCCAAGGCATGAGTGATGCCATCAGCGGTGGTGGGATATCCGAATTTCTCAGCGGCGGCGATGAAGGCGACATGGCGTCGACTATCATGGGCAAGATTGACATCGAAAGCATCGCTTCCAAGATCGGTATTGATTCGTCGCTCGCCAGCGACGGGCTCACCGCACTGATACCCCAGGTACTTGCCATGATGAACTCCGGAGGTGGGGGCTTGTCAGCGCTGCTGGGTAGCGAAGGTGGCGGGGGTATTGGCCATGTTGTTGGCATGGCGGGCAAGTTGTTTAACAAATAGCGCTCTCAACCTGGACTCGATAGTGTCAGGTTGGCCGAGTCGAGCGGCGTTCAGTCGGGGCGAGCACCGGGTGTTGACGTGGAGCGAGGACGGTAGCGCGCGGGTCACGGCCTCCTTCGAGATGCGCAAGAAGATTCTCGGGCTCGTCATAGGTGGGGTTGTGCGGGCGAGAATACAACCGACCGGAGCTGTATGCGCCGTCCAAGTCGTGTGCCCGGCGAATTCCTATTGTCTCTGGAGATGGGCACTATTTCATAGACTTGTAAACCGAGGTAGTAGCAGTACCATCGGAGCTCCAATCGTCGGTTTTGGCGTGCGATCGATGGCTCGCGAATCTTCGAATCCTTGAGATAGACGAAGTGAGTGGTGATGTTGTCGCGCATCCCGCTACGCTGTGCAATTACACTTGGGAAAAGCATTGCAGCGGCCTGTTCGAGCTTCCGATGGCAGCGTGAGCATCGATTCGTCATGGACACGATTGCGTGGAGCGATTGGTTTCGCGTCGGCCACCTTAACTTGACAAAAGCTTGGGATCGCCTGGGTTTTCGCGACATCAGCAACAGCGTATGAGCGAAGCACCTCATATTCCAAAACCATGATTGCCAGTCGAACTTTGATGCGCCGATTGGGAGAAAGCCTGCACATGGTAGTCGCTTTTTGTGCGTCTGTCGGCGAGGTTGCACGGGTACAGAACAGCAAGCTACTGCAGATGACAGCAATTGTGGCTGCAGCTCTGATAGCCGCGTTTCAGCCGTCCTATTGGCGGCGCACAATCTACAATGCATTTGCACGCGCGGTGCTCTCGTCTGGAGTGGAAGCCATCGGGATTGTCGGCTTTCTTGCGATTGCGCTCGGCGTGTTGCTGGTTGTGCAGTATCAAGTGTGGTTGGGAAACATCGTTCAATCGCTCTTGCTTGGTCCCCTTTTGGTCGCGGTTGTTGTGCGGGAACTAGCGCCGCTGCTTGTTAATCTTGTCGTGATTGCCCGCAGCGGTGGCACGATGGCGGCGGAACTCGCGCTGATCCATGTATCAGGGGAAGATCGGGTGGCTGAGGGGCAAGGCCTCGATCCACTAGATTATTTTGTCATCCCTCGGGTTCTTGCCCTGACGCTCTCGGTGCTCTGCCTGACCTTGATTTTTACCGCCTGTTCGTTCCTAAGCGTCTACTTTTTTGGACAATGGATCGACGCGAAGACCGGCTCGCTATCGGCTTTCAGCCACGCAACGCTGAGCGCGATTACGACTGCGGATGTCGTAAACCTGCTGGTCAAGAGCACCGTTCCTGCAATGCTCACGGGGTCAATTTGCTGCGCCGAAGGGCTTGGCGCTGGCGATACGGCTGCTGAGGTGCCTCGCGCTTCCCGGATCGCCGTTCAGCGCTCGGTGATCGCGTTGTTTAGTCTTAGCGCCGTAGTCTCGATCGCGACGTATTCTTAGGTTCATGTCGAATCAAGAAAGGCCACCGGCCGGATTAGATATGACCGACACTGTCCTGGAATTTCAGCGGGTTACGGTGGAAGGAGGACACCTTTACGACACCGCCATTTGGCAGGTAAGTTTTCGTTTGCAGCGCTGTGAACTGATGCTCGTGCGCCTAGAGGCAGGCCATCTGTCTCTTCCGCTAGCCGACGTCGCACAAGGTTTGGTCGAGCCGATTCAAGGCAGCGTTTCATTTCTCGGCGAACGGTGGTCGGCTCTTTCCGAGGAAGCCAAGCTTGCTGCCCGCGCCAAGATCGGCCGCGTATTCGGTGAGCCGGGCTGGATAAGCGAACTGGATATGGACGACAATATTACCTTGTTGCAACGACATCATACGCGGCGCCCGGAATCCGCCATCCGTGATGAAGCCTCGGAACTAGCGCGGCGCTTTTCGTTGCCGGGTCTTCCTCAGGGTAAACCGTCAGATATGCGTGCGCCGGATCTCCGCCGCGCGGCATGCGTCCGGGCATTTCTTGGCCGGCCCGAGTTGCTGATTCTCGAACGACCGACCGCCGGCGTTTATCCCGATATTATGCCCGCGTTGATGGCCAGCGTGCGGGGAGCCCTGTCACGTGGTGCCACGGTCTTGTGGACGACTGACGATTGGGAAGTCTGGAACGATCCCGGCATCAAACCCACGATTCGTTATGCGATGACGGGTTCACAGATGAGCATCTTACCTGGATATTAATCATGCCTAAGCCCTTGAAAGTCAGGCGACTGAACGAAATCCTGGGCCTCTTCATCCTCCTTGCCGTCGCGATCTCGATCGTAGCAGTACTTCTCGGTCCGCGCACGCAAGGATGGTTCACGCCCAGCCGAACGCTCGCGATTCACTTGCCGCCAGAAGGTTCGCTTGGACTGCGTCAAGGCAGCGACGTACAGATCCTCGGGTCTGTCGTCGGCTCTGTCGACGATATTATCGTGACACAGGCCGGCGAAATGATCGCGAAGGTCAGTGTTCGCGGAAACTTCATCCGGTTTGTTCGCGAGGATTCTCATGCCATCATTCGCAAACCGCTTGGCATCGGTGATGCCCGAATCGAAATCACGCGTGGCCATGGTGACCCTCTTCCCGACAGCGGCGGGGTTCTCGAGAGCACGGCTGACAAAGCGCCCACTCAACTGATGGATGAGACGGTGGCGGCCATTCGCGACGAAGCGTTGCCGGCAATCAAGGAATTGCGCAGCGCGATTTCCGACTACGCTATGCTGGCCGCGGAATTACGCGGGCAACAGGGTGACATACGGCAAGCTCTGCGGCATTTCAATCACGTGGGGGCGGCACTGGAAAAAGGCGAAAGTTTGGCTGGAATGTTGGTGTTCGATCCCAAGCCCGCGGCCGAGCTTCGAGCGGCATTGCCTAAAATCAATGCTTCACTCGACGAACTGCATGCGGCCCTTCTGGCGACGCGCACGTTTACCGACCGGCTTCCGCAAATGGGGGCCGACATGGAAGAAGTGGTGAAGAACGTGCGCGCGTCATCCGTGGATGCACGACGCCTGGCGGCTGCGCTACCAGAGCTGGAAAAATCGGCGAAGCAAGTGGTCGACATACTGCCCGGCGTCTTGTTGCAGAGTCAGGAAACCCTGCTCCAGATCCAGCGTCTGACCGAAGGTGTACAACGGAGCTGGCTGGTGAGGCGCTATATGGATCAGGCCAGGAGTGAAGGCCGCTTGAGCAGCGAGCGGGTGGGAACCGACCGGTGATGTTCTTTCGCGGAGTCCCGATCCGCGGCATTTCCGCTGCGCTGGTCTGCTTTTGCGCGTCCTGCGCCTCCCCCGGCCCGGAGTCGAGCGAGGAGCGAGGTGACGCGGTTGTGGTGCGGGCTTCGTCCGCGGCACGGGTTGCATATGAGCAGGGGAATTTCGGCCTGGCGCAGAAGCTGTATCACCGCGCACTCACGCGCGCCCGAGCGATCAATGATGCCAGGCTAGTCGCTGATGCTGCATACAACCTGGCCATGAGTGAGATCGGACTCGGACATTACGACGCTGCCGATCAGCTGCTTCGCCAAGCTTATTACGACGCTGACCGCGCATCATCGGATACGGCAGACATCCAGCTGCTCCGCGCGAAAGTGGCCTATCTGCGCATGCAGCTACCGAAAGCACTGACACTTATAGACGAAGTCGCTGGTTCGGAAGCCGCGCCATCACTCCATCTCCAGGCAATGATTCTGCGTGGGCAAATTTTTTGTGACACCGGAGATCCCGATGCGGCGAAGTCTGAACGGCGAGCGGTCGAAAAGCTTATCGCGTCTTCCAACACAGTTCTCACGCCCTCCATTAGCGCAGATCTGGCAAAGCTCGAGGGCACAATTGCCCAACTGGAAGGAAAGATCGGCATCGCAGCACGTTCCTTTGACGCAGAAGCGGAACTGCTGCGAATCGCACACCGTTATCGAGACATGAGCTACGCGCTTGCCCGCGCTGCCGAAGCGTACCTTGCGGCAGGACGACCGGCGTTGGCGGCCGACCGGTTCTTCCTTGCCGCGCGAAGTCTGGATGGTCGCGCCGATACCGACGCCGCCAAGTCATTTCTTGCGTCCAGTCTATCCGCATCGGAAAAGGCCGGAGATAAGAATGCCCGCGCCCGCGCCCAGATGTTGCTCGAAGAAATTACCCGGCGCGCCGTCCCCTGAGCATATAGGTTGAAATTTCACCTTGCCCCTTGACGTAGAATTCCCCGCGCGGCTCAAAGAAGTACTTGCCCTCCAGCAGGTTGTATGTCGCTGAGCTGACTTGTATGCCGCCCACAAGACCAGACGACTCCATCTGACTCGCGAGGTTCACTGCCGGACCCCACAGGTCATAAGCGAGCTTATTGATTCCCACGACGCCAGCGATTGCCGACCCGGAGTGGATCCCCAACCGTACTCTGAATGTCTCGCGCGCGTCGGTCTCAACTGCCGCGATCTCCCGCTGCATGCTCAGAGCCATCTCGGCAATGCTCTCGGCGTGATCGGATCGCGGTTCAGGGAGGCCGCAAACAGCCATGTAGGTGTCGCCGATCGTTTTGATCTTCTGAACCCCGTGCTGGTCAGCCAGTCGGTCAAACAGCGAAAACACCTGATTCAGAAGCTCGATGAAATGCTCGGGCGGTCGCGAACCCGCAATGTGCCAGAAATCATGCACGCTGGCGAAGAGAATGGTCACGTCGGAATACTCTTCAGCGATGCAAGTCGGCGGCTCGTTTTTCAAGCGGTCTGCAATTGACTTGGGGAACAGGCTCAAAAGTAACCGTTCGGACCGTTCCTGTTCAGCGCGCAAGCTTGCTAACAGCTCGCTCTTGGCTTCACTAGCCTGTTCCGCCTGCTCCTTGGCCATTCGCAGTTGCAGCAGCGCCACAACCTGTCTGCCGAGCGCTTGCAATGCCTCTTGCTGTGATTCATTCAGCGTCCGGGGAACACGATCGATCACGCAAAGCGTTCCCATCGCACGACCCATAGGCGTGATGAGCGGGGCGCCTGCATAAAACCGGATGTTTGGATCCGCGGTAACTAAAGGGTTCTCGGCGAATCGTTGGTCCTGCAAGGCGTCGGGCACGACCATCAGCTCCTTCTGCAGGATTGCATGGGCGCAGAATGCCACGTCGCGTGGTGTCTCCGTCGCGTCTAATCCGATACGGGACTTGAAGTATTGGCGTTGTGTGTCGACGAGTGACATCAGCGCAATCGGCGTGCCACAAATGTTCGAAGCCAAAAGGACGAGATCGTCATATTCGCCTTCCGGCTCGGTGTCGAGAATACGATACTGTCGAAGCTCCTCGATTCTTTCGACTTCATCTGCCGGGATAGGTGCTCTCATCCATTCCTCCGTTCGTATCACCAAGCTTTCATGTCGCTATGTTAGCGTAACTTCGTCAACTGACATGGTGGTTGTATTTTTCTGGGGCGTTAGGGCACGGCTCGCGGCCCAATGCGGTTTGATATAACATTTTCAGCCTCCAGGAAGGATGCGTAGTTGCGGGTTCCAGACCTCACCTAGTGGTAGCTTACGCACGTCACTCGCGCGCTCCTCGACCAAGCGGCGATCGTGCCACCTGAGGGCCTTGTTGCATGACCCGAGCCGTAGCCGGCCAGCGCTACTCAAGGTTGCCTCATGTGCAGTAACCATCGGGCATCCGGAGTTGAGTCCCATACACCAGGCGCACCGTCAATCCAGTCTCGATGGCGAGGTCTGAGTAAACGGCTTGGGCATCCGGCTCCTCGCCCGGCGGCGCCCGCCACGCCGTGATGGCTTCTTCAGAAAACCATAATGTCAAGTCGCCTCGTTTTCGCAGTCCGGCTTCGTACTCGCGCCAGTTCCTAACGCAGTAGCGTTGCTTGGTACACTTCAGCTGTAGCTGTGTGCGCTTTGGGTATCGATGTCCCATATCATGCCCAGTGTCTTTGAGAACGGCACGATAACACGGCGGAAAATGACAGCTGGGCGGAGCCATGCACCAAGGCTGTTTCTATTCCAATGGCAGGGGTTCGTAAGCGCCTTCCAGAAAACGATCGCGAATCACGAATTTCTGGATTTTGCGCGAACCGGTCATCGGGAACTCTTCGAGACGGCACCAGATAGCCGGGGTTTTCTGCGGCGAGAGGCGTTCGCGGCAAAATTTGTGCAGCGTGCGCGCTGCGACCGGACCGCTGTTCTCGGTACGGAAGAAGCAGCCTATGACCTCGCCCCACTTGTCGTCGGGGATGCCGACCACGGCTACTTCCGCAATTTGCGGGTGTCCCAGCAGGGCGTTTTCAATTTCCGCCGGGAACATGTTTTCGCCGCCGCGGATAATCATGTCCTTGACCCGCCCGGTGATGCGCACATAGCCGCGGGCGTCCATAGTGCCGAGGTCGCCCGTGTGCAGCCAACCTTCAGCGTCGATAGTTTCTCGCGTCGCATCGGGACTGCCGTGGTATTCGATCATATTGCAGTAAGCGCGCACGCAGATTTCGCCGGTCGTTTCCAGCGGCACGACTTCATTGTCGTCGACGGCGCGAATCGACACTTCGGTGTGTGGCAGTGGCTGGCCGATCGTATTACAGATGTCGTCGAGCGAATCGGCGTTCGACGGCTTCGACCAGGTCGCCGGGCATGCGCTCGGTAATCGCGTTGAACTTATCTGGACGATTGAGGGTAATCGTCGCTACCCGGTTACTGCTTTCGTACACTAGGTCGCCGATTTGCATGATGTGTCCTCGTGGTCGGTTGCCGGTCTGCACTCTGAATGTCAGGCCACCCGGGGGGGATGTCGATCTTGAGGCCGCGTGGGATTTCACGCTTCTCGTCGTACATCGGTGTAGTGCAAGTTCGCGCATGGCGAATCTCACCGTCGGTGCAAACGACCTCGAGCGCCGCGCTGAGCCCAAGGTCCGCATCGTCGAGCCTGATCAGTGCGACTCCGCATCGCTGGAACGGCGACCACGCGCTCGAGCAGACGACACCGACCTCACAACCATCGAGCCTGAGCGTGCGCCCGATCTGCGCGACGCCGCCGTCGGTACGCAGGCCCCAGGTGCGGCAGCGGTGCAGCGGCCGATGCTGACATTGGAAGCCAGCTTGTTGATCTCGTCGCCAAGCGTGAGGTCGACCCCGGTCCAGGGCTCCAAGTCCAGCCCGTCGGCGGAGGTCTGCACCGGGTCGCCCACCGCACCGTGGTAAAGGAAATTATCGCCAGACTGTCCCGCTGACGCCCGCCGCTGTGTTCGGTCACTGGATCCTTGTCATTGGTCTCAGAAGAGTCGTGGAAAGCGGCAGCCGAGAGAACTCAGCTCGAGTGTCCCATCGCTACCTACCTTCGCAGCCGACACCTACTCAACGAAGAGGGTGTCGCAGACCCATAGCGATTATTACAGCCCGGCGACCTGAAGACGCAACAGCGCCCTTGAATGTCGAAATCCGCTGTCGAGTTAGAGGGCGTATGCTGAGCATTGTCGCCAGGGTATCGCGATGAGGCGTACTCGACCTTCGTTGTGCCAGCGATGTTGCTCTCGACCGAACTGGCCGCCGGAGCGGATAAGTGATGTGACTTTTGACGTGAACCCCTATGATGCTCGTTGCTGTCCGTAGGCCTTGAATGGTAGCGGGCGCCCGACCGGACTTGTGCTAACTCAAACAGTTGGTCTTTGAGCAACTGCCTACGAACCAGATAGCAGGCTGTTCCTCCTAAATTCATCACCGTTGGTTCTATTGCTCATTCGTCGCCGAGATCGCTAGCCTCCGATCCATGGATGTCACCAACCACGTCTCAGAACGTCGCTACGTCTCGACACCGATTTCCGCCGCGCATCACGGCGCTGCGCTGACTCATAAGCCGGGTTGGTCGATGAACGCTCGTGGAGAGAGGACCGATGCAGACTGAGGGGGATTTTCGATAAGGCGACGGTCCCCGGTGATCAGCACCACACGAAGTTGAAGGTGCAAGAGTTGCCATAGATGGTTATCACTTCGGTCGGGAGCATCGGGCGCGTCAGGTGGCTCACGGACGATCGCGTTGGCCACGATCTCGGTGAGGAGAACGTCTACTTGCTTCTCACTGAGTTTGTGGAGGGCGCGAATTTTGGGTCGGAGGAGAACTCGGCGGTATTCATCAATCAAATCGGGGGACAAGACAAAGGGGAAGTCACTACGCAGCATACCATCGACAATTCGACAAACCGGTGAGTCAGGATCACGTCTGAGAATTCCTGCAACAACGACATTTGTGTCGATGGCCGCAACGGACTTCACTGACCCCGCTCGGCATCAGTTTCTGCCACCGCTATCGTGGTCGCCTCGCCCTCTGAAAGTGCGGCTCGCTCTCGAGCCAGGGCAACCAACCGGGCCGCACTGTCCTTCGATTTAATACCGTAGAACTCGAGGCTTTCCTCAACGAGCTGTCCAATGGTGCGACCGCGTCGAGTCGCAGCCTCCTTCAAGGCTCTGTGTTTCTCATCGCTGATGGTAATGGTGAGTCGGGCCATGATGCATTCGCCTGATGGCTTGATGTTTTAACATAATATCACCAATTCACCAACGACGCGAGCGCAGCAGATCGGTGGGCATGGTTGGCACGCCCTTTCTTGCGAGGGACTGTCTCGGTCAACCGCCTGTCGTAGCTCCTCGAGTTCTGCGACGGAATAGGGATCGGTCGCATCATTCTTTGGTGCCTTGTGGCCGAGAAGTATTCGGCGTGTTTCCTTTGCCACGCCGGCCGCACGCAGTCGCCTCCCAAAGTGGGAAATGCCTGATGTACTGGTGCGGAATGTGGATCAAACCGTCTTGGACCGCCTGAAAGCGCGAGCCAATGAACAACACCGATCATTGCAGGCAGAACTTCAGGTGATTCTGAGCCAAGCTGCCACCCAAGCGAGCTGTGAAGAAATCAAGGACAGGGCGGCAGAGCTTCGCAATATCCTTGGTGGACGTGAGCATACCGATAGCGCCAGATTATTGGCAGAGGATCGCTCTGGGTGATGGCATATGTTGTGGATGCCAGCGTCGCCGTTAAGTGGTTCGTGCCCGAGGAGCTAACTGAAGAAGCGCTCAGCTACTTGAGCGACGAGCATGAACTGCTGGCACCGGATTTGCTCTGGCCAGAGTTCGCCAACATCGTGTGGAAGAAAGTCCGTCGCGGAGAGCTCACTCCTGACGAAGCGAGGAGAATTCTATCGTTGCGCCAACAGGTGCCATTAAAGGTAACCGCGTCGACAAATCTCATCGACTCGGCGTTAGAGATCGCTTTGGGGCTTGATCGAACCGTTTACGACAGCATGTACCTGGCGTTGGCCGCCCACCGAGACTGCGTCATGCTTACGGCTGATCGCCGATTGTTCAAGGCAGTGGACTCCAGTGAGCTGAGTGGACATATCGCGCACTTGGACGAATCATTGTAGATTGCTTTCAATAAGGCCGGCGCAATGCGCTGCCCACGTGAAATGATTTAACGTTGCGGAATGAGTGACAACGTGTGTGTGGCGAATTAGTCGCATGCCCGCAAATTCAACTGTTTGTATAGTCTTGACCTTGAAAACGCATTGGGTGTTGGTGGTGATGGACGAATTTGCACGACGTATTATGGGCTTCGGTGTGCAGGCCGGTGATGTCGACGGTGTCGCGCCAACTGCACCCCGATACGCTCGCCAGCCTGATGGGCCTATTCAGAAAACAGGGAGAAGAGTGGTTAAGCGAACTTGAGAAAGAGTTTAATGAGGAAACTAAACAACTGGTTCGTACTACGCCTGGCCTAGAGGGGTGGTCACCCAGTAAGGCAGAATTCACGCCTGCCTTGGATCTTCCAGACGAGGAAGAGAACCCAAATGCTGACCTGCGGTGAGCCGTAGAGACCAAGAAGTTCAATGAATTTCGATTCTTGGGAACGACAGCAGTTTCCGTTCTGTTTCTAGGCAGAGCCAAAAATTCGAAGCCTCTTAGAGCAATTCGGTAGGAGCCAAAAGCAATCTCACTAACCCACGACTAATTATCATCCCGACAAGGCCGACGACCACTCCGATTATTGCAACAGTTAACGTCCTACTTCTAGAGGCTTGGTATGCGTGCCTCAAACCAGTAACAAGGGCAACAATAACGAAGGCCACGCCCGCCAGCAGCGCAATGATTTTTCCCGCTGCAAAAGGTATCAAATCGTCGAACAAGATCCCCCTTGGCAATGGTGACGGATGTCAATTACCGAGGTGTCATCGACGTTACCCCAGAGGTAAGTCCCGAACCGCCGCGCGGCAGGGCTCGTTGGGCCAGCGCCCAGTCACGAATTGCACGCACCAAGGGGCGTATCGGCGTGTTACGCATTCGTGCGCGTCGGACCCGTGCGGGCATCACTATAACCACCGATCTCGGCCTCGAGCGCGTAGAGCTGACCGATGAGGGCCAAGGGCCCGTCGCGAGGGCGATGTGAAAACGCTGGGACCATGCTCGGGCGCGCCGCGGGTAAAGGCGTGTAGTACATGAGCAAGCGATCACTGTTTTAACATGTGGGACGGATGCGAGTGCGAGGACGGCGGTCCATGCCTGATTCAACACTGCTGGGCTTCATCGTAAATCCCATCGCCGGCATGGGGGGGCGGGTTGGGCTTAAGGGCACGGATGACATTGTGGACCGCGCGGTGGCGCTGGGCGCGACGGCGGAAGCGCCGGCGAAAGCGACTGAAACGCTGACGGTTTTAGCGCAACGGTTGCGCGCCACCCAGGCGAGCCCGGCGATCGCGTGGCTTACTTGCTCGGGCGCCATGGGGGCAGACTGTCTGAAGGCGTCTGGATTTCACGAGTTCGAGGTCGTTCGTCACTGTCTGCCCGAGTCAAGCGCCGAAGATACCCTTGTGGCGAGCCGTATTTTCCTTCGCCGTGGGGTGGACCTGGTGCTTTTCTGCGGTGGCGACGGCACCGCCCGCGACATTTGCCGAGTGATCGGGACGCGTATCCCCATGCTGGGCATCCCCGCCGGGGTCAAGATGTACTCCGGCGTCTTCGGCATCAGTCCACGGCGCACCGCTGAAATCGTTTACGCTTTCCTATATAGCAAGCTGTCTCTGCGAGAGGCCGATGTAATGGACCTGGACGAGGAACGGTATCGGCAAGGCGAGTGGGTCGTACGCTTGTACAATGAGGCACGAACGCCCGACGAGCCCTCTCTTACGCAGTCCACAAAGCTGGTGGTGGACGCACGTGGCGAAGCGCAGATCAAGGAAGAGATCGCGGCGTACGTGCTCGAGGAGATGCAGCGCGCCCCTGAGGTCCTGTGGATCTTGGGAGCGGGCAGCACGCTGGAGACAGTAGGCAAACGGCTTGGGATTCAAAAGTCGTTGCTCGGAATCGACGCGGTCGTGGGCATGCGGCTCGTTGCAGCCGATTTGAACGAGGTCGGACTGTTGAACCTGTTGGCTTCCCACCCCGATGCGCGACTGGTGCTGAGCCCAATTGGTGCCCAAGGATTCGTGCTCGGCCGGGGCAACTCGCCGTTGAGCCCGACTGTGTTGCGAGCGATCGGCATCCGAAACCTCGTCATCGTGGCCACACCGGCAAAGCTTGCTCGAACCCCAGTGCTCAGATTCGACACCGGCGACGCAGAGCTCGACGCGGAGCTGGCCGGTTCCGGTTACCTGCCGGTGTCGATCGGGTACGGGCGACGGCGACTGGTGGAAGTGGCGATCTGAGGTTGCCGCGATGACATTTATTCCCCATACGGAAACGGACCGGCGGGACATGCTGAAGGCGATCGGGCGCGAGCGGGTGGAGGACCTGTTCGACGACGTGCCGCAGGCGGTTCGGTTTCCGACGTTGAACCTGCCACCCACCGCGACCGAGATGACGATCCGTACCGAGATGCACTCGCTTGCTGAACAAAATGCGCATTCGGGTCGCTTCAGCTGCTTTCTTGGCGCGGGGGCTTATCAGCATTTCCGCCCGTCTACCATTGACTACGTTCTTAGTCGCGGCGAACTCTATACCGCCTACACCCCGTACCAACCGGAGATCAGTCAGGGCATGCTGCAGGCGGCGTTTGAGTATCAGAGCCTGATCTGTCAGCTGACAGGAATGGAGATCAGCAACGCCAGTCACTATGACGGGGCGTCATCGTTGGCGGAAGCCGCGCTGTTCGCGTTGCACGTAGCGCGGGGCCGGCGACATCGCATCATCGTTTCCCCCTCCGTGCACCCGCAGTATCGAGCCGTTCTGAAAACATACATGCAAGGTGCTGAGGCCGAAGTGATCGAGGACACGGACTACCGGACCGACGCCCTCGCGCTCGCCCGCCTGGTGAACGAGGAGACCGCTGCGCTGGTCGTGCAGAATCCCAACTTCTTCGGGCAATTCGAGTCGATGGAAGGGATTGCGGATCGGGTGCATACCAAGGGGGCGTTGCTCATCGTGGTCCCGGAGCCGATTTCACTCGGGTTGTTCCGTTCACCCGGCGCGTATGGTACCGATGTCGTCGCCGCGGAGGGTCAGGCTTTGGGGATCCCTGTGGGGTTCGGCGGTCCCCATCTGGGGATCTTTGCGACCCGCCGAGAACACGCGCGAAAAATGGTCGGCCGACTGGTGGCCGAGACGGTGGATGCGGACGGGACGCGTGGCTACGTGCTCACCCTTGCCACCCGCGAGCAACATATCCGTCGCGCCAAAGCGACCAGTAACATCTGCACAAACGCGGCGTTGAGCGCGCTCGCCGCGTCGGTCTATCTTGCCACGCTGGGTAAGTCGGGCCTAAAGCACGTTGCCCGTCTGTGCTACGACAAGAGTCACTACGCCGCCAAGCGAATCGGCGAGCTCGCCGGCTTCGAGATCAATCCACAGGCACCGGAGCGGCTGTTCTTCAAAGAATTCACCGTCAAGCTTCCCCTCCCGGTGGCCGTAGCAAACCGGGTATTGCTCGAGAAGTTCGACACCATTGGGGGATTCGATCTCTCGCTCGACTATCCCGAACTCGAGAATCACATGCTGGTCGCGGTGACGGAGATGAACACCCGCGAACAGATCGACCGCCTGGTAACGGGGCTTCGGGACGTCGCTCCATGACATGCGAGACCAAATCATGACCGTGCCGACGGTGTACGAGGCGAGCGTACCCGGGAGGTGCGGTGTGACCTTGGACGCATCGGACGTCCCCGCGACCGAGTTGCCCAGCGCGCTGCTGCGTGATGACAACGGGATGCCGGAGCTTTCCCAGCTCGATGTGGTTCGACACTATCTGCATTTAGCGCACAGAAACTTCGGTGTCGATTCCGGATTCTATCCGCTCGGCTCGTGCACCATGAAGTACAACCCCAAGGTGATCGACGAGTGCGCGAACCTCAGCGGATTTGCCTGCACACACCCCCTGCAGCCCGAGGCCAACACCCAGGGGAACTTGAAGCTGATTTACGCGTTGCAGACCTGGCTTGCAGAGGTCGGCGGCTTCGAGCAGGTATCGCTCGCACCCACCGCCGGCGCCCAGGGTGAGCTCGCCGCGTTGCTGATGATTGCTGCCTATCATCGTGATCGCGGCGATGATCGCCGCCGGCAGATCCTGATACCGGACACCGCCCATGGCACGAATCCGGCGTCCACCGCCATGGCCGGTTTCACCGTTACCGAGGTGCCAACCGACGCACGTGGGAACATCGCCTTCGCGGCGCTGCAATCGGTCTGTGACGAGACCGTGGCGGGTCTCATGATCACCAATCCGAACACCCTCGGTCTGTTCGAGGAGGAGCTCGATGCGGTCGTCGCCGCCGTACACGGCTGCGGGGGAGTGGTGTACGGAGATGGGGCGAACATGAACGCGCTGACCGGCATCGTGCGTCCGGCAGAGCTCGGCATCGATCTCATGCACTACAACCTCCACAAGACCTTTGCTACCCCGCACGGCGGCGGTGGACCGGGCGCCGGACCGTTGGGGGCAAGCGCCGGTCTCGTCGAGTATCTGCCCGGCCCGGTGGTGCAGGAGGATTCATCCGCGGACGGTTCACGCTATCATCTCGCCACCCCCAGCAAGTCCATCGGTCGGATGAGCACCTTCTTCGGTAACTTCGCCACCTTCGTGCGTGCCTATGTGTACATCCGGCTGCACGGAGCCGAGGGACTGAAGCAGAACGCACTGCACGCGGTGCTGAATGCCAACTACCTGAGAGTGGGGCTCCGCGACACGTACCCCGTTCCCTTCGATCGCGCCAATATGCACGAGTTCGTGTGCCAAGGTTGCTTCGAAGGCAGCCCGGTGCGGGCGCTGGATATCAGCAAGCGCCTCATGGACTATGGATTCCATCCGCCGACCAACTATTTTCCTTTGATCGTTCCCGAGGCGCTGATGATCGAGCCCACCGAGACCGAATCGAAACAGACCTTGGACGAGTTCGTCGCAGCGATGCGCTCGATTGCAGCCGAAGCGCGCGATAACCC
>CAJHYW010000119.1_pt1 | contig 15316 bp, 17 predicted proteins | sample 9198811 | NCBI WGS metagenome assembly CAJHYW01 (sample SAMEA7708378, study PRJEB35096) | sediment metagenome | biome: marine neritic benthic zone biome [ENVO:01000025]; feature: sediment [ENVO:00002007]; material: shallow marine sediment [ENVO:03000034] sea grass bed [ENVO_01000059] ...
CCCTGTCCTCACTGATTCGCTGGCCGGGACGGATGAGGCGTGAGGATAGTTTTCGTTCGTTTAATGACTCCATACAAGTCCAAATTATACCTTATGCTCCATCAGTCAGCTTACCAATACAGCGAGCTAGTTGTGGCGCTTTGGTCAGGTCGCTCTCGTGTGCAGCAATTTCTTCTTGTAGCTCCTTGGAGGGATGGCGCCCGCGACACTCACGCAGTGCCGACACAAGTGCCTCGGCGGGGAAGCGGGTGTCATCGGCGACGAGAAAGCGCACGATGTCGTCGTGCACGTCATGGCGTCCCACTTCGATCGAGCTTTCCAGCACGTAGATCAGCCAGCTCCCGATGGTGGCGAGCTCGCGCCCGGCTTCCGGTCGGTTGGAATCCTCGAGCGCCTCGGCAAGCGGGCGAGCGTAATGCGATAACGCACCGCGGCGGCGAGGTGCTCGAATGCGCCGTCCAGCTCGAGGTCAAGCCAGGGTTGCTCGGCATCCGTCATCGACACTGACGATCCTGCGAGGAGCAAGAAACATGAAATCTCGGAGTTTATCTACGAATTTTCTGTTACTCTTCCAGAATGCTTGCCCGCCCACGATATCTCGAACGGCTCGGCGCCGCGGTTCGGCGCTCCCCGGTCACCGCGCTTCTCGGGCCCCGGCAGTGCGGCAAGACGACTCTTGCGGGGATCCTCGCGGAGGAGCGGGGCGGTACGCGCTTCGATCTCGAGTCTCAGCCCGACGTCCAGCGCCTGCAGAACCCAGAACTCGCGCTCGGCTCGCTCGAAGGGCTCGTGGTGCTCGACGAGATCCAGCGCATACCGGAGCTGTTCAACGTCCTTCGGGTGCTGGTCGACCGTCCGTCATGCCGCGCCCGGTTCCTCGTCCTCGGCAGCGCGTCGCCCGACCTCGTTCGCGACGTGTCCGAGACGCTCGCCGGCCGAGTGGAGTTCGTCGAGCTCGCAGGTTTTGACCTCTCCGAAACCGGCTCGAATGCGCTGCAGACCTTGTGGCTGCGGGGAGGATTTCCTCCATCGTTTCTGGCGGACTCGGACGAGAACAGCCTCGCGTGGCGCGATGGTTTCATCCGAACCTTTCTCGAGCGGGACATCCCCCAGCTCGGCATCACGATTCCCGCCGCCGCCATGCGCCGTTTCTGGACCATGCTCGCCCATTACCACGGCCAGACCTGGAATGCGTCGGAGCTCTCCCGCTCCATGGGCCTGTCCGACAAGACGGTTCGCTCCTATCTCGACATTCTCACCGGCACCTACATGGTGCGGCAGCTACAGCCGTGGTACGAGAACATCGGCAAGCGACAGGTCAAGGCCCCCAAGATCTACCTTCGCGACTCGGGGCTGTTGCATGGGCTCCTGGGCCTCGGCGAGTTCCCTGGTCTGCTCGCGCACCCGCGGGTGGGTGCTTCCTGGGAGGGCTTTGCTCTCGAGCAGTTCCTTCGTGCCGTTCGCCCATCGGATGCGTATTTCTGGGCAACTCACACCGGACCCGAGGTCGACCTCTTCTTCCTGCACGGCGGGCGTCGCTACGGTGCCGAGGCCAAGTTCAACGAAGCGCCGACCGTTACGCGATCCATGCACCGCGTCGTGGAGGACCTTGAACTGGAACATCTCTGGATCATCTACCCGGGAGATCACCCCTACCCGATAGACGACAAGATCACCGTGTGGCCGCTGGGAAATGCCGTGGAGGTGCAGGGAATACCGTCCGTGACCGGATCGTGACGCACCTCGGTCACCTCCTGTCCTTTCCTGTCCATTCAGGGCACTTCCGCGCGGGGCCGGGTGCGCTAAGTGGTTGAAATTATGGGACCAGGAGTTGACACGTTGGACTGAAAATCCGCGTGTCGGTGGTTCGATTCCGCCCCTGGCCACCATGAAATCAATCGCTTACACCTCTTTCCGGCCCAAGGCAGATTTGGCTTGCGTGAATTTTGCGTAAGCTAGCTAACGCAAAGCCGCCGCAGTACCACCAACTCCGGCTTACTCTCTCCCCTGTCACACACCCTGTTCGCTGCCCCCACCAGTCGGGAGAGCTCCGCAGCTGAATAGTGTGTCGTGATCCGGCCTGAACGATGCCCGAGCAGATCCTGGCGATCTTCGAAGCCAACACCTGCTGCGCGAAGGCGACGACCGAAGGTGTGTTTCAAGTCGTGGACCCTCACGCCCGGGAGCCCGGCGACACGCCGTGCGCGTAGCCAGGCCGTGTTGAGCATTCGCGTCACCGGTTTGCCTCTGAAGGTGAACACGAACTCCGCATGCCGGTCGCGGACCGAGTCTACGACTGAACGTGCAACCCGGTTCAACACGATCAGCCGATCCTCACCGTTCTTGACGAATACGCCCGGAATGATGAAAACCGACGTATCAAGCTCTGGGACGTCTACCTCCCAGTCCCACCGCAGCCGACAGATTTCACCATCCCGACACCCCGTGTTGACAGCAAACAACGCCATCTCCGCGAGGTGTCCTGGCAACGCCCTGAGCAACCGTTCCTGCTCATCCCAGGAGAGCGGGTGCGGCAAACGCTTACCAGTGTCAGGCAGCAACCGAATCTTCGGCGCTACCGCCAACCAGCTCATGGCGTACTCGTCACACCACTCCGTAGCCGCCAAGTTGAGGATCCGACGGACCACCTTGAGCCCGTGATTGATTGTTCCGATGCTGACACCGTCGCGGCGGCGTTGCTCCATCCACGGCTGCAGCGCCCCCATATGCACACGGTCGATCGGAATGTGACCAATCCAAGACATCAGGTTCTCGAGTCTCTCCACATCGCTTCGAAGGCTCCGCTTGTGCTGGTTCTCCAGCACAAACTTTGCCGCGGCCTGCTCGAACGTCCTTGTCGGTCGTACTCCGTAGACTCGCGCTTCACGGTCGGTGTCAACCAACCTTGCTAGCACCCGCTCCGCCTCTTCGAGACGAGCTGTTCCAGTGCTCTGGCAAACTCGCCGCCCGCCAATGCGCTTGTCGATGTGCCAGCACCCGTTGCGTTTGACGAGCCCTGGCGTCTTTTTGCGTCCCATAGTCGTTCTCCTTGTCGTCGACCGGGACGCCCGTTGCGCAACTTATACTCGTCCACCCAGGCGTCGAGCTCAAGCCGGTCGAAGGCAATCCCTTGGCTACCGATGGGGATTTGGGTTAACAGGGGTCGAACTTCGGCATTGAATCGGTTGCGGTCCATGCCGAGATAGATCGGTGCATCACGCAGACGAATGAGCCTCGGGAGCACACTCATTCGTCGAGCTCATCATCAGCTTCAGAATCCGCGCCTGATTTCGCTTCGCGGGTTCTCGCTCTAATGGCCTCGAGCCGCTGCACCAGCGGATCGATGGGATCCGCCCGAGGCAGCTGGGGCGACGTCGAACGCGCCTCCCGCAACATCGCCTCGTTCAGAGCACGCCGAGCCCGAGTCTCGGAGAGTCCGAGGCCTGCCTCCGGTGTGAACTCTCCGTTCGAAGCTCGCTTGACCATCCCCCTGAGATACGCAAGCGGAGAACTTCGAACGGCACCGCTCTCGAGGCGTGCAGCGAGCTCGTCGAGGAGCTGTGGGCAAGCTCGGTCGGGAGAGCGATGAGCCTGCGACGGGCCTGCTCAGTCTGGGTCGTCGTAAAGCACTTTGGATAGATAAGCTCACCACTGCACGATGCATCGCCGCTCAGCAACGGTTCCGTCGACGTGGTGGTGGTTACTTTGTTAGATGGTTCTTTGGTGTACTTAGTACTTAGTAGTGTCGGCCTCACCGAAGTAGCCGCGCCGGTCTCGAGATCGGACTCGTTCGAGATAGCCGCAGCGCTGGAGCTCGTTGAGAACCGCATACACGGCGTCTCTGCCGAGATCACCCTGCTTGCGCAAATCTTCAACCCGGATCTCCCAGTCATCGGGCTTGGCAAGCAGATAGAGCAAAATGCCTCGGGCAGCCCAGCTGAGCCGATCGTCTTCGACCGTACGTCGGTCGACCACGAGATAAGGATGGTGGTTGCGTGCAGTGACTCTCACGGTCTTCGCCATGGAGCTGGCTAACCGGACTCCACGCCAGCCAGAATCGCGGCGATGTCACTTGCTGCAAAGTACGTGCGCCCGCCGACCCGCGTAAGACAATCACGAAGCGCCAGGGTTCTCGAATCGGATGGATTGGCAAGCGTCCAGCGAAGTCCGGCCGGCGTGCGACCTAGAACCTCAGCAAGCTGCCGCGTGGTGAGCAACAGACCGTACTCCTCGCGCAGCTGGTGCTCGAGCTCGTCGCGGCTGATGAGTCCCGACATGTCTGCGGATCCCCTGAGCAGAATTGATGAGATTTCATCAAACCGGAAGTGCTGCGGTCAGTGGAACCAGAAACACGTACGCGCGGTGTTTGAATTTCAGCAGGAAAATCGTGCAGGGATCGATGATCCGACCAGCGCCTGGTTGGATCGTTGAGCTAGTCGAGCACTACGTTGTTACGTCGAAAAAAGGGGGGGACGCAGTGGATGGTCACCGTCACCAAAATTTGGAGTGACCTCCAGTGTGCGCGCCCGTGCACTCATGTGCGGATCGAGCCGGGAAGCTCGCGATTATTACAGTGTAATAATCGCTTGGTTCCTGATATTTGGGGACACTTATCCGCAGAGTCCCCAGGGCCTGGCCGCCGCGGCGGAGCGAGCTTCTCGACTCGCGACGCCAAGGGCGTGTCACCTGTGGACCCCGGTGGGTAAGTGGACGGTCCGAAGGAGGGTGCGAACACCGTGCCGCGCGTACGAACGAGCAGACGCTCACGCGCTCGGCCGACGACGCCGTCGTCACTACCAAGCGCAAGCGGTGTAGTGACGACGGCGGCGAGCACATAATCGGCGCGGCTCTCCGGTCGATTTTCGGGATGACGGGCGGATGATCTGTTCGTAAACTCTGGTCCGACGCTATGATTTCATCCGTGGCTACTGCGGCATCAGTAGCAACCCGGGTAGTCCGCCCTTCCTCGATGTTGAGGCGAATCGGATTGATGCGTCGCGGTCCGCGAGACGACGTACCGGCCACCTGCCGTCGGTCCTTTTTCCACTTAGCCCATTCTAGGGCTTCAGAGCTGGGGCGGTTAGCTGTCGCATGCTCTTCACATTCACCGGCCGATTCAGCTTCGCCTATGGCGTCGCTTCAAGCACGGTGATCAACCAACTGCTGCGGTGTCGTTTCGACCGCATAACTTCAACAGAGGAGGTGACATGAAGTAACGAATCGTCGACCGATTGATGGCCGGCACATAGTGGCGTCCCACCGTTCCCGCCGGGAACGACGGCGAGACATCCTTTGCGGCGCAACCACGGCGACCCTATCACGTAGAGAGCACATCGACTTTTCCTTGGGGACCTTCGTCGACGGCGCGAGCGTCCTGTTTCTCAATGAGGGACCGGGGTCTTTTGCCCAGCTCGCAAGGTGGGGGTGCGTGGCGGCACGACGACCCAGGAAGGTCTCGAGAATACGCTAAAGGGGCTCTCAATCGACGCGCAGGTCGTCCCGGTCAAGGACCATAGCGAAGGACTGGCAGCGCTCGAGAAGGGCGATATACAGGCTTACTTTGGGGACCGGGCGATTCTCGTGTTCCTCGCCGCGCAGAGCGGGAACCAAGACAAGCTGAGACTGTCGAGCGAGTACTTTACCTACGAGCCCTATGCGCTTGGACTAGCGCGTGGGGATGACGAGTTCCGGCTGCTCGTAGACCAGACGCTGAGCCGGCTGTATCGCTCCGGCGAGATCGCGAAAATCTACAAGAACTCCTTTGGCGCCATGACGCCGAGCGACGTCATCCAGGCCCTGTATCTGATAAACGGGCTACCGGAGTAAATCGCGTTATTGGCGGGCTGGCAAGGATGCCAGCCCGCGCCTTGACCGATTGGCGTTCGAACATCAGGGTATGGGTATGTCCTGAACTTTCCGCGGCACCTGATATCCGCGTTGGACAGCCGGGCGAGCCGCTATTTGCACGTACCAGCGTTTTGCGTTTGGGAATTCGTCTAGACTGATCGTCTGCCATTCAAAGCGCGAAATCCAAGGCCAGGTGGCGATATCGGCAATGGAGTAGTCGCCGGCAAGGTACTCGTGGTCGGCGAGACGTCGGTCCAGCACACCATAAAGACGCCGGCCTTCTTTGAGGTATCGCTCCTCCGCGTAGGCGCTCGTTCCCTTGTTGAACTTCACGAAATGGTGCACCTGGCCCAATATCGGCCCCGCGCCGCCCATCTGCCACATCAGCCATTCAATCGCCCGCCAACGTGCGTGTGGCTGGGTTGGGAGAAGGGACCCCGTTTTCTCCGCCAAGTACAACAGAATAGCCCCTGATTCCATGAGACTCAGACCGGTCTCCTGGTCAACGATGGCCGGTATCTTGGCGTTCGGGCTTATCTCCAGGAAATCGGGCCGGTGCTGTTCACCCGCCGTGATGTCGATGGGATGAACCCTATACTCCAGGCCAAGCTCCTCGAGCATGATGGAAACCTTACGTCCGTTGGGCGTTGTCCATGTATAAAGATCGATCATCGCGCTCGTACACCCTTTGACCTTGAATCGTCACACAATCGTAACATTGACGATCTAGCCTTTGACTGTACTGTTGGAAGGATTAAGTGCCGCCGCATACGAATCAACGACAGTCAGCCGAGAATCATGCAGCATTCTCATTGTGGACAGTGTTGACTGCGCTGGCGGTCGGCGGAGGTGTGCTACTAACTTGGATATTTCTACTCGTGCTGTCATGGATACAGGGCTGACATCAGTGAAAGAATGTGCACTTGGCGCTGTCGTGAATGTGACACCGCCAATTTTGGTTCCTATCGACTTGTCCCCCTCAGCGGGCGACGTGCTCGCCAAAGCCGGCGAGTTGGCGGCCGGATTGGGGACGTCTTTGCTTGTACTGCATGTGGTGCACGACTCGATTGAAAACCCCGGTCAGTACCACGACTCCAACAACGGAAACTTCTCTACACCCATGGCCGAGGTGGCACGCAATAGGCTCGACACGCTAATTGCCACTCAAGCCGAGCAGAAGCCCGATCTCGAGTGCCTGCAAGACGCGCGGGTCGTCCTCCTCGAAGGGCTGCCACCCCAACGCATTCTCGAGATGGTCGAGACCGAGAACCCGAAAATGATTGTCATGGGCAGTCGCCGTCGAAACGGCTTCTCCCGCATACTGATGGGGTCGGTCGCAGAGGCGGTAACACGGTCAAGCCCGGTCGCTGTCACAATCGTCAAGACTCCTGATGCCTAGCTGAGCGCCAAGCACTCGGCGCGAAGCACCAGCTTAGCTCCAGCTTCCCTTATCATTCCTCGTTGAGCACATCGGCCGCGAGCACTTGTACGTCGATGTGCCGGACGTCCTTGCCCTGCACCAGATAGACCACGTACTCGGCAATATTCTTTGCGTGGTCCCCGACACGCTCCAACGCCTTGATGATCCAGATGATATGGATGGCATGCCCAAGGGTCCGAGGGTCTTCCATGATGTAGGTCACCAAACGCCGCAGCGCCGCCTGAAACTCGCTGTCTAGCTCGGTATCCCCTTCCGCCGTCGCCACCGCTTTCTCCAAATCTAGACGCGCAAACGCATCCAGGCTGTCATGCACCATCCGCGAAGCCAATTTGCCGATACTGCGCACATCGCGTAGCAGACGCTTTTTCGGGGTGCCTTGCGTGGTGTTACACATGTGCACGGTCATTCGGCCGATCTTTTCCGCCTCATCACCAATACGCTCCAGATCCGTGATCGCCTTGGCGATTGACATGATCAGTCGTAGGTCTCCGCCAACGGGCTGGCGCAGAGCGAGGATGTTCACAATTTCCTCGTCCGCCTTCACATCCAGGGCATTGATAGCGTGGTCGCGCTCGACCACCCTCTCCGCCGCTTCGAGGTCTTCGTTGCGTAGTGCGTCTATGGCCTGTAGGACCTGGTCTTCCACCATCCCGCCCATCTTCATCATCAATCCCTGGACATGCGCGAGCTCCTGGTCGAAACGCTTGATCGTGTGACCCTCAGTTTTTGCTGGCACGAGCATCGACTCCTACATTGCTTGCCTCAGACAACCCCAGACGAACACCGGCCATTATCCAAACCGACCGGTGATGTAGTCCTCGGTGAGCTTGTGCTGAGGGTTGGTAAACACTTGCGCGGTCTCATCGACTTCCACTAAATCACCAAGGTGGAAGTAGGCGGTCCGTTGCGACACCCGCGCCGCCTGTTGCATCGAATGGGTGACGATGGCGATGGTATAGTTTTCACGCAACTCATCGATGAGCTCCTCGATTCTCGCCGTTGCGATTGGGTCGAGTGCCGAACAGGGCTCATCCATCAGGATCACCTCCGGGCTGACCGCTATGGCGCGGGCGATACACAGGCGCTGCTGCTGGCCGCCAGACAGCCCTGTGCCCTGCTGGTCGAGCCGGTCCTTGACTTCCTCCCATAACCCGGCCTTCTTCAAGCTGGTTTGCACGATCTCGTCCAACTCGATTCGGTCGGCGGCCATACCGTGGATACGCGGACCATAAGCCACATTGTCGTAGATGGACTTCGGAAACGGGTTCGGTTTTTGGAACACCATTCCGACCCTGGCACGCAGCTGCACTACGTCCAGCGTCTTGTCGGCTATATCCTGGTCGTCCAGGCGAATACTGCCCGTGACGCGGCAACCGTCTATGGTGTCGTTCATCCGGTTCAGACAACGTAAGAACGTGGACTTACCGCACCCTGATGGTCCGATCATCGAGATGACCTGATTGGCGCCTATATCCAGACTGACGTTTCTGATCGCGTGCTTGTCACCGTAGTAGACGTTGACCTCACGCGCTTGCATCCGTGGATCGTCGACGGCAACGACACCGACGGTCTCGCGGGGCTCGGCATCGAGGTCGAGTCGTGGCCTTGAATCCTCATCACCCTCCGCGACGGGCACACCCACTTTCTCGGCTATATCTGGGTTTCGGATCGCTGTGGTATCCATCAGCAGTTACCTCCAATACGCTACCAGCGGCGTTCAAACCGGCGGCGAAGAAAGACCGCAAGCGCGTTCATGACGATTAAGAAGCTGAGCAAGACCATGATGGCCGCGGACGTGCGTTCAACGAATGCCCGCTCCGGGCTGTCCGCCCACAGATAGATTTGCACCGGTAGTACGGTGGCCGGGTCGAGCGGCCCGCTCGGCACGTCCACGATGAACGCGACCATGCCGATCATCAGCAGTGGCGCCGTCTCACCGAGCGCTTGGGCCATGCCGATAATGGTCCCGGTGAGCATTCCTGGCATCGCCAACGGCAGCACATGGTGCGCGACCATTTGCATCTTTGATGCCCCCATCCCGAGGGCGGCTTCCCTGATGGACGGGGGAACCGATTTTAGTGCAGCGCGGCTCGCAATAATGATGGTTGGGAGTGTCATCAAAGTGAGCACAAGACCGCCCACGAGCGGCACGGACCGCGGTATTCCGAAGAAATTGATGAACACGGCTAGCCCGAGCAGACCGAAAACAATAGAGGGCACAGCGGCCAGGTTGTTGATGTTCACTTCGACCAGGTCGGTCCATCTGTTTCTCGGCGCAAACTCTTCCAGATAAACCGCGGCGGCCACCGCGATTGGAAACGACAACGCCAAGGTGACGAGCATGGTGAAGAAGGAACCTACCGCGGCGCCCCAGATCCCGGAAAGCTCCGGTTCGCGCGAGTCCCCTGCGCTGAAGAAGGTGACGTTGAAGCGTTTCTCGATTCGGCCGTCCTGGTCCAGCGTGTCTACCCAACCAAGCTGCTTGTCAGAGATGCGGCGTTCGGATTCGGGAACGCTGCGGTCGATATGCCCTTTCATCAGCATGTCGATGTCGTCGTCGGCAAGAAGCCAAATAGTTTGTGTCGTGCCGATGATCGACGGGTCCTGCAAAACCATGTCGCGCAGCGTGAAGCTACCGCCGCTGCTTACCAGACCATTGAGCGCCCGGCGGTCGCGACGACCGCTCACGTCGGGAAACAACTCCTTGAGCGGCCGGCGCACAAGCTGCTGAAAATTCGCGGCTCCGAAGACTTCCGGGTCCCCGGTCCGCTGCGGGTCGATGACCTCAGGGTCGAAAAAAATGTCGAGTGCAACATAAGTTTGCGCAAACGCGGTGTAGCCCTTGCTGATGATGCTAACGAACATCAAGCACAGGAACAGCACACCGATAGTCAAGGCTATCTGACCATAGAGCTTGAACCGTCGTTCGGCCTTGTGACGCCGCCTCAAGCGCTCCTCGGCTCTGCTCGTAGCGTCCAGGCGTTTGGGGGTGGGCGTGACGCTGCTCATTCGTATTGCTCCCTGTACTTCCTCACCACGTGCAGAGCGATGACATTCAAAATGAGCGTTATGGTTATCAACACCAGACCGAGCGCGAAGGCGGCGAGCGTCTTGGGACTGTCGAACTCTTGGTCTCCCACCAACAGGGTGACGATCTGCACGGTCACGGTGGTTACCGCTTCCAGGGGATTCGCCGTCAGGTTGGCCGCCAGACCGGCCGCCATGACAACGATCATGGTCTCGCCGATGGCGCGTGAGGCAGCCAGCATGACCCCACCGATAATCCCCGGCAGCGCCGCCGGGATGATGACTTGGCGAATGGTCTCCGACTGTGTCGAGCCCAATGCATAGGAGCCGTCACGCATAGCTTGCGGCACCGCGTTTATGACGTCGTCCGAGAGCGACGAGACGAAGGGGATGATCATGATTCCCATCACCACACCGGCGGCGAGCGCACTTTCGGACGCCACGCTCAACCCGAACGACTCGCCCCAGTTTCGGATCAGGGGCGCCACGGTCAACGCCGCAAAGAACCCATAGACGACGGTGGGGATGCCTGCCAGGATCTCGAGCAGCGGCTTTGCAACAGCCCGCAGCCGGCGGTTCGCATACTCGGAAAGATAGATGGCAGAGAAAAGCCCCACGGGCACGGCAACCAGCATGGCGATAACAGAGATGAGCGCCGTCCCCGCAAATAGGGGCACCGCCCCGAACACGCCAGATGACCCTACCTGGTCCTCGCGGATGGCCGTTTGGGGGCTCCATTCAAGGCCGAATAAGAACTCGGTGACGGGTATCTTCTGAAAAAAGCGAATCGCTTCGAAAAGTACGGAGAGAACGATTCCGATCGTCGTAAAAATGGCGATCGTCGAGCACGTGATCAAGAAGATCCTCACGACGGTTTCCACTTGATTTCGCGCGCGCAGCGTTGGCGAGATACGTCGCCATCCGGCGGCCGTGCTGGCTAGCGCCACACAGATCAAAGCGACCGCGAGTGCGCCCGTGCTTATCGCCTGGAGCCTGCCGTAGTGCTCCGCCGCTGCGCGCATCGTCTCGTTATCCTTGCCGACGACAAAGCTGCCGCTGACAAAGTTCTTGATGTCATTGACCACCAGACCGAGCTGGTTATCGGGGAGGCTTCGAATATCTTCGGGCAGTCCCGCGACCACGAGATGGACGATGATCGCGGGTTCGAAAATCGCCCAAAGCGCAAACAAAACCAGCGCGGGCACCCCACACCATAGCGCGGTGTACCAACCGTAGTAGCTGGGTAGGGAATGCAGCCGGGGATGATGTTTCGCCCCGACCGCGAGGCTGAGCGAACGCCGGCGACCGAAATAGTACGCGACCGCCGAGAGGCCCAGCAAGACAACAACGAAGACAGTCCCATCCATAACGTGCGAACAGCACCTCCCCCAGCGTCAAAAGAGCGCTGCGCGCCGAGGCCCTGCTACTTTAGCGACGCGCAAAAGCGACCGACGGCTAGCACTGCCAGTCGCTTTGTCTCCGTCGGCGGGCTTCGGAAAGCCACGCCGACTATTTATATTTTCTAAGTCCAGCCTTAATTCGAAGCCAGCTCCAGATTTCTAAGCGCCTTGACGTCGGCTGCGAACTTGACTCGTTCCGCCTCGGGCATCGGAATCATCCCCTTGTCGGCCAGGTAACCGTCCGTTCCCCACGCCTTCTCGCTCGTGAACTCAGCCAGATACTCCTCGATACCCGGAATGGTGCCGATGTGGGCTTTCTTCACGTAAAAGAACAAGGGTCTGGATACGGGGTACACGCCGTCAGCGATGTTCTCGAACGTAGGTTCGACACCGTCAACCATCGAACCCTGAACTTTGTCGGTGTTCTGGTCGAGAAAGCTAAAGCCAAAGATGCCAAGGGCGTTGGGATTCTTCTCGAGCTTTTGAACAATCAGATTGTCGTTCTCACCCGCCTCGATAAATGCGCCATCCTCACGGATGGTGTGACAGACGGCCTTGTAGGCGCTCTTGTCCTGCTTCTTCATCGCCTTGACCCAACCAAACTGCTTACACCCGCCTTCCATCGCAAGCTCGACGAACGCGTCGCGGGTCCCCGACGTCGGCGGTGGGCCAAGCACCTCGATGGCCGCGTTTGGTAGCGACCCATTGACGTCCTTCCAGGTCTTGTACGGATTTGGCACGAGCTTCTCTGCGCCGCTCGGGTCAGGCACTTCTTTCGCCAACGCCATATAGACGTCCTTGCGTGTCAGGGCCAACGGCTCCGCGGACTTGGCATTCGCGAGCACAATGCCGTCGTAACCGATCTTGACCTCCAAGATATCGGTGACGCCGTTGCCCGCGCACTTGTCGACCTCGGACTGCTTTATGCGTCTGGACGCGTTTGTAATATCAGGATGCTTTACGCCTACACCGGAGCAAAACAGCTTGAGACCGCCGCCTGAGCCCGTTGACTCGATGGTGGGGGTCTTGTATTTGGTGGTTTTTCCGAACTGCTCGGCGACCACGGTTGCGAACGGATAGACGGTCGATGAGCCTACGATGCTGATGTAGTCGCGCCCCGATTGCGCAGCTACAGTCCCGAATAAGGCAACCGATGCCATCGCCACGGCCGCTGTGAGTGTCTTTCTTGCCACGGATTCCGCCTCCAACTTAGGTGTAGACGACTCATGCTCTGGCCGTAAGGTTGTGATTTCGTGACAAAGATATGACAGTTCTGTGAATCGGGTGCGGCTGGGGATGGTGATTAAGCGCCCTAGAGGTGCTACGGGCCTTCGAAGCGCTTCTCTAGCGCCACAGCGGTGTCAGGTCCGATGGAGCGCTGCGAGCGACATCCGCGTACGGGATGACATCCCGATGGCTCTCGCCGCCACGGGGTGTTCGACGCGCACCAGGCACGTTGCATCAGGGCGAGATTTTTGAGAACCGATAGCCCGTGCCGTGAACCGTCTGGATCAGACTATCCAAACCGTAAGGGGAAAGGTTCTTGCGCAATCGACGGATGTGCACGTCCACGGTGCGCTTTTCAACGTAGACGTTGGTACCCCACACGCTGTCCAGAAGCTGGCTTCGCCCGAACACACGCTCCGGGTTGACCATGAAGAAGTGCAACAGCCGAAACTCCGTGGGGCCGAGCCGCAAGGGCGTCCCATTGGCGGTCACGCGGTGAGCCGTGGGGTCCAAAGACAACCCCTTGACTTGCAAGGCACCGCCGCCGTTATCGTTCGAGGCACGGCGTAGCACGGCGTTGATCCGGGCGATCAGCTCGCGGAGCGAAAAAGGCTTGATGATGTAGTCGTCGATGCCAGCCTCGAGGCCGGAAACGCGGTCGTTCTCCTCGCCACGCGCCGTGACCATCACGATCGGCAGGTTGCGAGTCCAATCCGCCCGCTTAAGACGCCGAGCGAATTCTAAACCGCTCAAACCGGGCAACATCCAATCGAGGAGAATGAGGCTTATCGTGCCGCTATCCACCATGCGGTAGGCATCTTCGACGTTCTCCGCCTCCAGGGTTGCAAAACCCGCACGCTGGAGCGCCGAGACGATCATTTCCCTAATCGCGGCTTCGTCTTCGACAACTAGAACTGTCTTTGACAACCAGGATTCACCAAGCTTGGATTGGGCTTGGCCTAGAATTACACTGTCCAACTGTTACACAGTTGTGACACGGCCTCACCCAGACACGACGCGCCGTCAATGCCCTAAACGGGTCCTCCCGCCCACTGCCCGGCCGTTTGATGTGACGATCAGGGACGCGTGGAACGAGTCTGCAAGGTGGCCGTAGAGAGGCAGGTGGGTCTGTGGCCGAGTGGATGCATAGACCGCGGCGCCCTTGGGAAGCGGACGCTAAGGATTGCTCTCTAGCGTAGACGCCGAGTCCGCACTCCTGAGCACGAGTCCCACGCAGACAACGGATTCGAACGCGGTGAACTGATCCGCGTAGCCAAGCCGATGTTGCTGCAATTGAATACCATCATGGTATGACACCGTTTCATCTTTACCGACCGGACGTTCGAAATCGAGCTGCAACGACTTGAGGCGTCCGCCGAACTGCTCGCAGAGCTGGTTGGCAACTTCCTCGACACGGTGCCGCTCCGAGACCAGCCTCTTACCGTCGACCATGACCGGCTTTATTGTCGTCAATGAGGCGCGTTGATTTAGCTCGTCCAGACTGATGGGCTCTCCCGCGCTCGCGCTCGAGACGATCAACGGCACGACCAGCGCAAGACCGGATACGAAAAAGGCGGCGTTAGACGCCATGATGTGTAATAGACGCATGGGAAAAGAATATGGCAAGGGTGTTGCAAATTTGTGAACGTGTGCAAAATGCGGGGACACGGAGTTGCCGCTCCGACCGCGACTCGGTGGGTATCCGCCGGCTTCATACCACAGTACATGATCTACTCGGCCCCTCTCTCACTGCCGTTATGGCCTTGCGCCGCCGTAGCGTGCTTGGGACTTTCACATCCCCACACCAGACCGAAGAACTGCGTCGCCGTGTGTAGCCATTCGATGCAATTTGGCTCGAGTCGGTTATGATGGCAAGGATGGACACGAGGGCCCCGAGACAGACCGTGAAAGCGGCCGCATCACCGGGCGAGGAAGTTAGTCTTGGCACCTTCAACTACCTAGCCTCATCCGTTCGGCATTCGCTCTTCCGTAACGGCAAGGTGCTCACCCGACGCGACCCCGACGGCAACGACGGCGGCACCGAGGGCGTGGTCCTAGAAGAGCGGGAGATGCCCGTACAAAACGCGCGGCTCCTCGATTCGGGAGAGCGCCGCACGGTCGCGGCGAATGGCTTCGAGCTGCTCACAAGACCGCTCGCTGACCCAACGCTCGACTTTTTCCACCATGATCAAGTCGTGCAGGTGTATTACGGCGAATGTGCCGAAGTCGTACAGGAGGCAACAGGCGCGTCATACGTATTCGCCTTCGACCACAACGTCAGGTCGGCTGCCGGCCAGAAGAGCCAGCGGCGAATTGCCGGTGGGCAGCAGGTCCAGGGACCGGCCCACGTCGTGCACGGTGACTACACGCTGAC
>CAJHYW010000066.1_pt1 | contig 15124 bp, 15 predicted proteins | sample 9198811 | NCBI WGS metagenome assembly CAJHYW01 (sample SAMEA7708378, study PRJEB35096) | sediment metagenome | biome: marine neritic benthic zone biome [ENVO:01000025]; feature: sediment [ENVO:00002007]; material: shallow marine sediment [ENVO:03000034] sea grass bed [ENVO_01000059] ...
AAGCTTGAGCTCGCTCAGCACGGCCTCGACCTGCCGGTCTATGTGCCAACCGTCGCGCGCCTCGATGCGCTGCTGGAGCACCTCTAACTCCTTTAGCGCCTGCGCATCCTGGCTTTGCGTGGAGCGTTGCGTGTAGGCATCACACAGCGCCCGCACATCGGCGAGCCCGGAGGCGACATACTCCTGCACACTGGCGTCCAGAGCGGTGGGCAGCGTTTGCGCGAGCTGGCTGATACGCAAACCCGTCTTACGCACGATGTCGCCGCGGTCGGGAGACAGCTCACCGCTGATCAGCTTTAGCAGGGTCGTCTTCCCCGCCCCATTGCGCCCGAGCAGGCAAATGCGTTCGCCGGGCTCGATGGCGAGCTCGGCGTTGACCAACAGCGGCTGACCGCCAAGCTCGAGCGACACCTCGTCAAAACGCAGCAGCGTCATGAAACCGACCGGGCGAGCACGGGGCCGCGCGCCGGCAACATGAGGACGGCGGCGAGGATACACGCGGCCGCGACGGCCATGACGCCAAAGAGCGTGCTAAACCCCCAGCCGATGTGCAGCCACGCAACCAAAGGCACCGCGCCGGCCATCACCGAGAAGGTCACGACGTAGCGCAAGCCATAGACGCGGCTGCGCCATTCGCTTTGTGTGATACGGCCGATCAACACATCGTTGATGGGGATCTGCCCAAACACGACCAGCATGAACCCGATCGAAACGAGCAACGCAGCGACGCCACTCGCGTGCAACATGAGAAGGAAGAACCCAGCCTGGAGCACGGCCACAAAACAGAACACGGTACGTATGGAGTGGTTATCGACGAGATAACCAACGACAAGCTGGGCGCATGCGGCAAGCGCAAACACGACAAACGTGTACCAGCCGATGCTCGTGGCCGTCGTCGCGAGGTCCTGCAACCGCTCGTCGAAGACCTTGGGTAACGCAAAGGTCGTGCTCTGAAAAATGAGACCACCCACCGCCGTGGTAAAGAAGACGATGGAAAAGACGCGTATCAGCGTTTGCTTGTCGAGCGCTAGCACCGCTTTCGCCGGGCGCTTGCCTGCTACAGGCGTCTTTGCGGGGTCGCCGCGTGGATTGCGATAGGCGAACAGGGCATAGGCTATGCCGACGGCGACGGACACGACACCCGGCACCACAAACGCGCTCCGCCAACCTGAGACGTCGATGAGAAAGCCGCTGAGCAGTGCGGCACTTGCAACACCGAGATTACCAAAGACGCCGTTGAGCGCGAGCGGCAGACCGGTTCGTTCACGACCCTCGATCACCATTGCCAGCCCAACCGGATGGTAGATGGCCGCGAATATTCCGATGAGAAGCAGTCCGATACCAATCTGCAAGGGGGTATTCGCAAGCGCCGTAAGCATGGAGCTCGCGCCAATGCCAACAAAGAAAATCGTCAACATCGCCGCGCGGCTCCACCGGTCGGCGAGCCAACCCGCCGGCACGGCGCAAACGCCAAAGGCGATAAACCCGGGCGTCGCGTAGGGGATGAGCGCGGCGTAATCCATGCTCCACTCCGTGGCCAGGCGTACCGCCGCGACGGTCGCAAAAACCAACACGAACAGGTGGTCCAGAAAATGACCCACGTTGAGAAAGGCGAACTCGACCCGGCGGCGATTCATACGGACATGGAACTCGATGTGAGCGACCCGTCTATGGTCGCGCAAAATCGAAGTCGAGCGCGAGCCCTGTGGTCCGCGACAAGGTTCCGTGAGCGGCCGTGCGTCACGCCAAGCGACGTACACGGCGGGGAAAACGATACGCCACCACGCGGGGCTGATGGTGCCGCGACCCGGCATACAATAACGTCACCTAGTGGGTCTCGAGAATTCTCAGCGCCTCGGCATGAACACCCGCGTCGCCCGCCGCGACGATATCCCCACGAAAGCTGAGGTCGATGCGCCCACCGCCCCAGTCGGACAAAACACCACCCGCCCCCTCCAGCACCGCCGCTACGGCAAGGATGTCGAAGATGTCGAGACCGGAATCGAGGGCGATATCGGTACGCCCACCGGCCAGCAGCCCGTAGGAGTAACAACTCCCACCGTAGAGCGTAAGCTGCACCGCATCGCGGACCCGATTGAAGGTGGCAAGCTCCTCGGGGGTGTACAAGTCCGGGTTGCTGCTCGTCAGAAAGGCCTCTGCCAAGCTCGCGCACGGCCGCGTACGCACTCCGACGCCGTTCCAGCGCGCGCCAAGACCCGGTCCACCGACCCAACGGTCGCTGGTCGCCGGGTGGTCGATCACCCCGAACACCGGCTCGCCTTCGTGTGCCAGACCAATGAGCGTGCCATACACGGGCACACCGGCGACAAACGCAAGCGTGCCATCGATAGGGTCGATGGCCCAGACAAACTCGGCGTCCGGGTTCAGGGCCCCGTGCTCTTCGCCGAGGATACCGTGCTCGGGGTAGCGCTCGACGATCATCTCGCGCAGCCGCGTCTCGATCGCCCGGTCGGTCACGGTAACCGGGCTGGCATCCGCCTTGATCTCTACATCGGGGCGTCGGTTTCCTGCGGGTCCAAGAATCTCACGGCTGGCATCCGCGAGCTCTTCGGCAAATCGCGCAAGCTCTGCGCTTACTCCCTTTGGCATCGTGTAAAACCTCTCGCGCGCATGTTGCACCAAGGCGCTTTAGTGAGACAGTATCTGGCTGAGAAAAAGCTTTGTACGTTCGCTTCTGGGGCTTTCGAAAAACTGCGCCGGGGAGCCCGTCTCGATGATCTCGCCCTCGTCCATGAACACCATGAGGTCGGCGACCGAACGCGCGAAGCCCATCTCGTGTGTCACACAGATCATGGTCATCCCCCCTTCGGCCAGCCCCATCATGACCTCGAGCACCTCGCTGATCATCTCGGGGTCTAGCGCCGAGGTGGGCTCGTCAAACAACATGACCTGGGGCTTCATACATAGCGAGCGCGCAATGGCGACGCGCTGCTGCTGTCCACCGGATAGCTGGCTTGGGTATTTGTGTGCCTGCTCGGGTATCTTCACCTGCGCGAGAAAATGCATACCGACTTCGTTTGCCTCGTCCTTGCCCATTTTTCTCACCAGCTTTGGCGCGAGAGTCAGGTTCTCCAGCACGGTCAGATGTGGAAACAGGTTGAACTGTTGAAACACCATCCCCACTTCGCGCCGCACCTTGTCTATATCCTTCTCATTGTCGGCAAGCTCGACACCATCGACGATGATCTGACCGCTTTGATGCTCCTCTAGACGGTTGATGCAGCGAATCATCGTGGACTTACCGGACCCGGAGGGGCCACAGACCACCACGCGTTGACCTTTGTACACCCGGAGGTCGACGTCTTTTAGGGCCTGGAACGGGCCGAACCACTTGCTTACACCCTGCAGCAGGATCATGGGGCGGTCTTGGTTGCAGGGTTCTGGTGCAATATGCGGACTGGTCATGACGACTTTGCCCTACGCGCTTGCATGCCGACCGTAATGGCGCTCGGCAAAGGCGATACCTTTCTCCACGAGCTTGGTCAGCACCAGGTAGATAATGGCAGCGGAGATGAAGATCTCATAGGGTGCAAAGGTCTTGGCGACGATAGTGCGGGCCACGCCGGTGATTTCCAACATGGTCACCATGCTGGCAAGGGCCGTGGACTTGATCAAACCGATCAGCTCGTTGCCATAGGCGGGCAGCATCAAGCGGACCGCCAAAGGCATGGTGACATAGCGGAACCGTTGATAACGCGACAGACCCACGGCCCAGGCCGCCTCCAGCAGCCCCTTGTCCACGCCCTGTATACCGCCACGCATGATCTCGGCGGTGTATGCGGCGGAGTTGAGACCAAATGCCAAAATACAACAATAAAATGGCTCCCTCAGCAACGGCCAAAGAAAACTCTGTTGGACCACCTGGAACTGGGCAAGCCCGTAGTAGACGACAAAGAGCTGGACGAGCTGTGGCGTGCCCCTAAAGACATAAATGTACAGCCACGCGGGCGTGTTGAGAAACGGCGACTTGCTGATACGCATCAACACCATGGGTATGGCCAGAATCAAACCGAGAATGCCCGAGACCAGCAACAGCTGGAGCGTCACGCCGATGCCTATGAGCAGCTTTGGGAGACTGGTGAAGATGAGGCTGATGTCAAAGCTCATCGAGTGGCCTGAAGATGGCGATTGGCGTATTTCTCCAAACCCCAGATACTCGCCGTCACGATGCTGGTGAAGAACAGATAGATCACCGCCACCACGCTGTACATGAGGAAGGGCTTGTGTGTGACGGTCATGGCGATGTCGGCCGTGTACATGATCTCCTCTAGCCCGACCACCGAGATCAGCGCGGTGTCCTTTAGCAAGGAGATCCAGTGGTTGCCAAATGCGGGTAAGGCGATGCGCCACATCTGCGGGACACGCACGTACACGAAGGTCTGAAACTTGGACAGCCCAAGCGACCGCGCGGCCTCGATCTGCCCTCGGTCGACACCGAGAAAGGCGCCCCTAAAGGTCTCCGTCGCGTAGGCGCCAAATATCAGGCTGACCGCAAAGGACCCTGCCCAAAACGGTGGGATATCGAAGAACTTGATCTCGGGGTCATAAAGCTGGGCGATGGAAGTCAGCGTGACCGCCGAACCATAATAGACGATGAGCAGCACCAGCAGCTCGGGCGTTCCCCTGAGCACCGTGGTGTAGGCGTCCGCAATATGCGCTGCCATGCGGTTGCCGGAAAGCTTGGCGCCGGCGCCAATGAGCCCCCATGTCACCCCCATGAGAAGCCCGGCGACCGTGACTTTCACGATCACCAGCGCTCCCCAGGCGTAGTCGTCAAGCCAGCCGGTCAGCTCGCCCATGTGGAGCGGACCGTGTTTACTCTAGCGGGGCAAAGCTCCCCTCGAGCATCTCGAACGGGAAGTATTTCTTGTTGATCTTTCCGTAGGTGCCATCAGCGATCATCGCGTCGAGCGCGACGTTGACCTGACCCAGCATTTTCTCGTTGCCCTTGCGCAAGCCCACGCCGACGCCGGGTCCAAAGATATTCGGGTCCTTGAGATCCGGACCCACCAGCTCGTAGCTCGCCCCGTCCGGCGTGTTCAGAAACGACAGATAAGCCTTCATGGGGTTGGTCATGATGGCATCGATACGACCTGCCTTTAGGTCGAGTACCATGGGCTCCAGCTTGTCGTAGTAGACAACATTGGCATTGGGTATGTAGGTCTGGACATAGTTGTCGTACGTGGTGGCCCGCTGCAGACCGATGCGCATCGTTCCCCAACCCTCGGGGTTAACACTGCCGTCCGCGTTGAACAGCGCATCGCCCTCACCCTCTTTGGTGAGCACACGCCCGATAGAGAAGCGGTAGCTGCGGGAAAAATCGATCTTCTCCTGACGTTTTGGCGTGATCGACATGGACGCGACAATCATATCGAACTTGTTGGCCAGCAACGCGGGGATCATGCCATCCCAATCCTGACACACGAACTCGACCTCGGCACCGGCGCGCATGGCGACCTCACGCGCGATGTCGACGTCAAAGCCTGCCAGCGTCCCATCCGATTCTCGATAATTGAACGGGTGGTAGGTGCATTCCGTGCCGACACGCCATGTCTCGGCGTACACGTTCACGCTCAGCGTTACCGCAACCGCGAACGCGCCCAATAGCTTCTTGATCTGTTTGTTTTGCATTCTTGACCTCCTCCTGTTTTGCAAGCAACGACATCGCAGCATATCTACGCTGCCGTGTATTTCGGGGACAGTTTACCTATTTCTACGGATGCTCGGCTGTACATAAGCGTTTACCGGGAATGAAGTGAACTCCTATTTCCACCACCTCCGTGATGCACGCGCCTCCTCAGCGCATCGCGGTACGCTTTGATCCTCACTGAAGCGCGCTCTGAAGGGCCTTCAGCGTGCTGGCGACCTCCTCCTCGGTGTTGTAGTGCGCGAGCCCGATGCGCAACACCCCCTCGCGCTCGTCGATGCCAAGATGTCGCACCACCTCATAGGCGTAGTTGTGACCGGACCACACGCAGATCCCTTTGTCCGCCAGCGCTGCTGCGATAGCCTTGGGCCCGACGCGCGCATGGGTAAACGACACCGTTGGTACCCGCTCGGCAATACGGTTGGAATTGGTGATTCCGTGGATGGTCGTTCCCGGCAGGGCTGCGAGACCGTCGATCAGCTTTAGCGCCAAGTTGCTTTCCCACGTCCCGAATGCGGTGTAGGCGGCCGCGACCTTTTCTCGACGGCCGCCGGTCTCGCCGACGGTCTCGCCAAGCCACTCGAAGTAACCGACCGCCGCCGCCAAACCCGCCAGCAGCTCGGTTTGCGGTGTTCCGGTCTCGAAACGTTCCGGTATGGCGTCTGAAGCGCAGCGGCACTTGTATGCATGCAGAGACTCGAGCACCGACGCGCGCCCCCACACGACACCCAGATGAGGTCCGAAGAATTTGTATGACGAGCAGGCCAGAAAGTCACAGCCAAGCGCCTGCACATCGACCAACCCATGCGGCGTGAACTGAACCGAGTCGACGTAGACCAAGGCGCCGGCTTCTTTTGCCATCCCGCTCAACCGCTGCACGTCGTTGATGGAGCCGGTCAGGTTGCTCGCGTAGTTGAGCGCCAAGAGCCGAGTGCGGTCGCTGAGCAAGGGCGCGAGGTCCTCTTCTTCGATGCGCCAGGTGTCGCGGTTGAAGGGCAGCCATTTCACCACCAAGTCCAGGTCCTCGGCCAAGCTGAGCCACGGTGATACATCGCCTTCGTGGTCCATCTTCGTGACGATGATCTCGTCACCCGGCTCAAACGTCCGACCGAGGCTTCGCGAGAGTCTGAAGGTCAGCGTGGTCATGCTCGGCCCAACGATGATTTCCTTTGCCGAGCCGTTGAGCAACACGGCCATGGCCTCGTGCGCGTGCTGCCAGATCGCATCCGCCCGCTTCGATGCGTGGAAATACCCGCCCAAGTTACTGCTCGCGTTGGTCATGGCGCTGCTCACGGCCTCGACCACGCGGCGCGGTACTTGTGTACCGGCGGGGTTGTCCAAATAAATTTGTACAACACCATCCTCGCTGGTCGACAGCGAAGGAAATTGCTCGCGAACGGCTTCGATAGGAAAGCTCGACATCTATGCGTCTCCAGTGCGCTTAGTTTCCAACGACCACGAGGTTGCGCGGCAGCGTGGTCAGCAACTCGAAGCCGGTGTCGGTCATCATGAAGGTATCGATATAGCCGACACCGGTACCGCCGGGCCAGTCCTCGAACACGTCGTATTGATTCTCATAGTTGAGCACTACCCCGGGCTCCAGCACCGGGTCGGGTGCGTCCTCGGAGGGTCGAGGCCGGTTGCGGTGCACCCAGTCCGGGGGAAAGGCGATGCCGAGCACATAGCCACCGACCAGCCAGACCCATTCCTCGTCGATGCCCGACGCGGCTATGAAGGCGTCGGCTACCTCTTGGATACGGCTCATCGGGTCGCCTGGCGTTACAGCCGCGACGATGCTGTCCATGCAGCCGGCGGAGCGGTCCATCAAATCATGCCAACGCGGGTCCACCTCACCAACCGCAAAGCTGCGGCTCAAGTTGGCATGGTAGCGATGCAGACTCGAGCAAAAGTCCACATGCACGATGTCGCCGCTCTTGATCGTCCGGTGGGTGGCGGCGCTGTGGTGTGCGCCCGAGCGCGGGCCGCTCCCGACCATGGTGCGTATGCCCGGGTAGCCGGAGCCGTTTATCATCAGCTCGTGACACAATACCGCCTCGAGCTCGGTCTCACGCATCCCGGGGCGGATGGCATCGCGCGCGACCCCCAGCGCGTGGCTGGCGATTGATGCCGCCTGTCTCGTCAACACCTGCTCGCGCGGAGACTTGACCAGACGCACGTCTTCGACCAAGTACGAACGGTCCACGACGTTGGCGCCGGCGGCCTCCAACCGCTTGCCGATGGCGCGGACCAAGTCCGGGTGGGGGCCGTAGCCCCAGGGCTGCAGAGCAATGGTGCCGCGCGCCCATCCGCGCGAAACAATCGCGTCGGCGATGAGCTTTGTGTGGTCCATCGCCTTGCCGCGCGGGTAGTAAATGACATCTTCGATCTCGGGCGTGGTCGCGACGATGACCTTGTGCGACGCGCTGTCGATAAACAAACGCTCCCCGTCCTGGGTCTCCAAAAACAACGCGGTCAACCCCTGCTTGTACTGCCAGATGTGGTCGTGACCGGTAAGGTAGTAGATGTCACGCGGCTCGGTCACCAAGATGCCGCTCAGCCCGTCGCGCGCCAGCGCGGCCTGCACCTTGGCGCGCCGCTCGGCGTATTCTTCGGCGGGGAACGGCTGCTCCCAATCGATCTGGTCACGTATGTTCTGCTGCACCGGACCTCCTCCCCATCTCCGCTCGAAGCTGCCCCCTAGCCCGTCAGCGGTTTGTTGAGCATCTCCAGGTGTAACGCGCTGCCGGTGTACGGGTGCCGGGCGGCCACCTCCTCGTTTAGCGTCACCCCGATCCCCGGCGCGGTGGGTGGGATGATGTAGCCGTCTTGCCACTGCATCGGCTCGATGAGGATCTCGCCATGGAACCCGCCCCAGGTGTCGATGCTTTCCTGGATCAAGAAGTTCGGCGTGCAGGTATCGAGCTGTACGTTGGCCGCGCCTTCGATGGGCCCACAGTAGAGGTGGGGGGCGATCTGCGCGTAGTACGCCTCGGCCATGCCCGCGATTTTCTTCCCCTCGAGGATGCCGCCCGAGCGGCCAAGCGCGAGCTGCAAAATGGACGCCGCCTGTTTCTGCAACACCTGGGCAAACTCGTACTTCGTCGCCAACCGCTCACCGGTCGCCACCGGAATGCTGGTGGCGCGCGCGACCCGGGCCATCTCGTCGACGTTCTCCGGTGGCACCGGTTCTTCTAGCCACAGCGGGTCGTAAGGCTCCAGGCGTTGTGCCAGGCGTATGGCGCTGGACGCCGTCATTTGACCATGGGTTCCAAACAGCAGGTCGCAGCGCGTGCCGACGGCCTCGCGCAGCTTACTCACAAAGGTCTCGGCGCGGTCCAAGGCTTCCAAGGAGAGCTGCCGCGGGTCGTACGCGGTGTACGGGCCGACAGGGTCGAACTTGACGGCGGTAAAGCCAAGCTCGGCGTACTCGGCGGCGCGTTGCGCGGCCAGGTCTGGGTCCGCATAGACGTCGGTGGTGTCACCCTCGCTTGGATAGATATAGGTATAGGAACGGAGCTTTTCGTGCACCTGGCCACCCAAGAGCTCGTAAACCGGTTTGTCCAGCTCTTTGCCGATAATGTCCCAGCACGCGGTCTCGATGGCGCTGAGCACACCCATGATGGAGAGGTCCGAGCGCTGGCTGTAACCGCTGGAATAAACGATGCGCCAGAGCTGCTCGATCTTGAAGGGGTCCCGACCGACGACATAGCGCTCGCACACGTCCTCGATCATCGACTCCACTACACGCGGGTGGAACGGCACGCAGTACGCCTCGCCAAAACCCACGACCCCGCTGTCGGTGCTGAGCTTTACAAACACCCAGTAGGCGCCGCCAAAGTGCGGCGGCGGGTTGGCGACCACGTAGGTCTTGAACTCGCTAATCTTCATGGCTCTTCGGGTCCCGGCAAGCGTTTGCGCCGATGGCGCAAGCGCCAGATCATGCCACGGCGCCGTGGCTGTCGTGAAATTGGAGCGCGGCCAGCCGAGCGTACAGCGGGCTGCTCGCGAGCAGCGCAGCGTGCGAGCCCTCCGCGACGATTTGCCCGTGGTCCATGACCAGAATACGGTCCGCCTTGAGCACGGTGGCCAGACGATGCGCGATCACCAGCGTGGTGCGGTTGCAAACGAGCTCGTCCAGCGCCCCTTGGACCAGACGTTCGCTCTCGGCATCCAGTGCGGAGGTTGCCTCATCCAACAACATCACAGCCGGGTCCTTGAGCACCGCGCGTGCGATGGCGATACGCTGGCGCTCCCCCCCGGACAAGCGCACACCGCGTTCGCCCAAGAAGGTTTCATAGCCATCGGGCAAGGCTCTGACAAAGACGTCCGCGCCGGCCACCTTCGCCGCCGCGCGCACCTCATCCTCGGCGGCGTCCGGGCGCCCCTGGCGGATGTTCTCGAGCACGCTGTCGGCAAAGACCACCGTCTCCTGCGGCACAATACCCACGCGACCACGCACTTCGTCGGGTTTTGCGCGCGCGATATCGACACCATCGAGTAAGACGGTCCCGAGCTTTGGGTCATAAAAGCGCAGCAGAAGCTGGAACACCGTGCTCTTGCCCGCCCCCGAGGGGCCGACCAGCGCGACGGTCTCCCCGGGCTCGATCGACACGCTAAAGGCAGACAAGGCCAACTGCTCCGGTCTGGACGGGTAGTTGAAGGAGACCGCGTCAAACACGACGCGGCCGCGCGCCGGTTGCGGTAGCGGCACCGGGTCACGCGGCGTTTCGATGTCGGGCTCGGCGTGGAGCAGCTCGACAATGCGTTCCAAAGCGCCGGCCGCACGTTGTAGCTCGCCCCACATCTCGCTGAGCGAGGCGGCGGAACCCGCGACAAACACCGAGTAGAGCAAGAACTGACCAAGCTCGCCCGGTGTCATCCGCGCCTCGATCACCGCTTGAGCACCAAGCCACAACACAAACACGATGGCGCCAAAGACGATGATGATGGCAGAGGCGGTCAGCGCCGCGCGGGCACGTATACGCCGGACGGCCGCCTCGAAAGAGCTCGTCACCGCATCCCCGAATCTCGTCACCAGATGAGATTCCAGGGTGAAGGCTTGTACCGTCTGGATCGCATTCAAGGTCTCGCTGGCGAGACCGCTGGCATCGGCCACCCGGTCCTGAGTGGTGCGGGTAAGGCGCCGCACCCGACGGCCGTAGACCAGCAAGGGCAGCAGAACGGCGGGTATGAGCAGCAAGATCACGGCCGTCAGCCGCGGACTCGTGACCGCGAGCATGGTCAACCCGCCGCTAAAGGTCACCAGGCTTCGAAGCGTGATCGACAAGTTCACACCCGCCACCGACTGCACCAGCGTGGTATCGGCGGTCAGCCGCGACAGCACCTCACCGGTGCGGGTCACCTCGAAGAAGGTCGGGCTCAGCGTAATGACGCGCGCATACACCGCCTTGCGAATATCGGCGACAATCCGCTCGCCAAGCCAAGACACCAGATAGAACCGTGCCGCCGAGAACAGCGCGAGCACAACGCTGAGCCCGAACAAAAGCAGAAAGTAGCGGTCGATGTGCCGTACATCCGCAGCGGAAAACCCTTCGTCGATGACCAGGCGCACACCCACCGGCAAACCCAAACCTGCGGCGGCGGCGATGAGCAAGGCGCCGAGCGCCAGCGCGATGGTGCGTGTGTAAGGTCGCATGAAGGGCAACAGGTTCTCGAGCGCACGCAGCCCCACTGCCCGCACGGGTTTGTCCGTTGGTGCCGCGCTCAAGCTGTCTTGCGTTCTTTCCATGCCTCAGGTCTTCGCACATACGCAGGTACCCAGAGCGGGCCATCATACATGAACGACGCGGTGCAAGGATTCGCCCGCATACGCGGGCTCGCCTATGCTTGGGCCCCTGTGTAAAAGTGTTCCAGGCTCATAACCCGGCGCCCTCACACCCACGCATGAACACGGTCAAACGGCCATTCGGCATCACCATACTCGTCGTCATCCGGCTGGTGAGCAGCGTGTTTTGTATCGTCGGTGGCACCATGGTGCTGCTAACCCGTCAAGAGATCATGGAACGCCTGGCTCGGGACCCGAGCAGCAGCACGGACCTCGCGCTACTCGTCTTTAGCACGTCGGTCATGATCGGGTTAGGCTGTATCGGGCTGTTTCTTGCGTACGGACTTTTTACGCTAAAGGGCTGGGCCTGGGTGATCACTCTCGCCCTGCAAGTGGTCGCGATTATCAACGCATCGGTGCATCTACACCGCGCGGAAGAATTTTCTTGGGTCGCGGTCGCGTTTATCGTGGTCGCGTTTGCGGTCATCGTGTATTTGTTCCGCCCGAACGTCAAACGCGCCTTTGGCCGGCGGTGAATCGCCACGCCTCGCTCATTGCGGAAGGAGGGGCGCCGAGACGCGCCGGCAGAAGCCCAGTTGCTATCGACCGCTCGCGGCGGCCCAAAGGGCGCGCCGCACCATCACCATGATGCCCCGGGTGGGACGCACGCTGCGCGACTAATCACCTAGCCTGGCCTTTAGCTCATCGAGCTCGGTGCGCAGGGCGGCAACGGTTTGCTCCAGCATCGTGAGGCGTTCGTGGGTGCTGGATACGTCGGCTCGTGGGAGACCCGCGGCGGGCTCGGCTTCGATCTCAACGTCGCCGCAAAGCAGGTGCATGTATCGCGAGTCTTTGCGGCCCGGTTGCCGCGGGAGCTTGACGACATAAGGACCGTCCTCGCGCTCCGCGAGCCGTTGCAGCACGGCCTCGGCTTCCCCGATGCTGGCAAAGTCGCACAGCCGACCCGCACGCGCCCGGATCTCGCCCACGGTCTGGGGACCGCGCAACATGAGCACGCACAGCACGCCAAGCTCGTCGCTGGTGAAGTCGTAGGTCAAACCAAGTGTATTGGACAGGCGATGCGCATACTTCGTCACGCGGGACCCGGAGGGTGTTTTCTCCCAGACAAGGCGTCTTGCGATGAGCCCGTCGAGGCCCTCCAGGACTTCCGTCTCGCCCAGGCTCATCACAGGCTCACGGTTGGACTTTTGATTTGATGCGGTCGTGATCGAGCTGAGCGACAACGGATAGTAATCGGGTGTCGTGCGTTCTTTCTCGATCAACACGCCGAGCACACGCGCTTCGGTAAGGCTTAAGAGTATTTCCATTCGTCAGACCCCTGGGCTCTCAGCGCTGCGGCTCACCGCCGGAAAAGGCTCTGACAGGTTTCGCCTCGTCTCCGGGCTCCGGGCCTTTGTCCAAGCACAAGACGCACGGCACGGGTTAGGCCTCCGACACACTGTCGCTTTCGCGAGTCGTCTCCTCGTCGCCCACTTTGTCGACGAACACCTCCACCGAAATCCAGTACACGACCGCTGCGATCAGGTTCTTCAGGTCTGTCACATCCTGGGGCGTGAACTCACGCGCATAGTCCTCGTCGTCGTTTCCCAGCAGCGACTCGAGCCGCGGGCTCTGACGTACCCTCGTGTCCTTTACGTAGCTTTGGATACACTGCGACAAGGAGGCTTTCTTTATTCGCTTGAGCTTCGGGCTTTTTTCCAGAACGTAGTCCTTGACCAGCAGCTCCAGCGCCTTTCTGTAACCCACGGCGTCCAGCTCGCTGAGCCCCTCGCCTTCGGCCCGCTGTGCCTGCCCATAGATCTCGATAAAGCGTGGGAAACGCGTGGCCACCTCGGCCCATTCCTTCGGGTAGTGCCATGGGCTCGGGTGCATGAAGATCTCCGACTCAAGCGCGCCGTGCTCGTTTGTCTGCGGTTTGAGCAAGAAGAGCTGGATCACCTGGCTGCATGACAAGCACCGTTTGCTACAAACGAAATAGTGCTGGTGCAGCTGCCACTCCAGGGCGAGATTTGCGATTGATATCCGACAATCCCGGTTGGGGCAATCCTCTCGCAGGCTGGTTGGGACGAAGTATACGCCTGATTTCGACCAGGACGTTGCGGCGTTGGGACTAATACGATACATGCCTGCCTCCCCGAGCGTACTTGGCATCATTGTATTCGCAGCGAGGCGATTTAACGAATCGCCAGCCGTTTGCGGGGCTCACGTGGACTTCATCCGTGTGCTAAAAGTCGAGCCCCTCTTCGCGCTGGATCTGCGGCAGCTGGTCGGTGATGTCGTACCAGGGTGCCTTGGATGCGACATGTATGTGCACGTCCGCAGCACGGTCGGGTTCATCATCGAGCGTGCCGATGCGCACGTAAACCCTATCGCTGTAAGCCGCATGCTGGCTGTAGATCGGCGACCCACATCGGCGGCAAAAATAGCGCTTCTTGCCGGGCGATGACTCATGCGACGCGAGACACTCGCGACCGCCGGTCAGTGCGAAATGTTCCGTGGCAACACCGGCGTTGGCGCCGAATGCTGTCCCGCTTGCCTTGCGGCATTGGCTGCAATGGCAATAGTTTATCCCCAGCAGCGGGCCGCGAATCTCGTAGCGTATCTCACCGCACAAACAGCTTCCCCTCATTCGCCTCGCTCCTCCATAAAGGGCGTACGCCTGACGCTTGGGCGCTCGCTCATCCGCGCCATCCACCGAAGCAGCTCCGGATGCGTTGCACACATCTCGCCCCCTTCCGGCGTTTGCGCGAGGTAGGCCAACATCGGTCATTCACTGGCGTAAGCGCGGTCCACGGCGGCTCGAACGCCCGCCCGTGCGTTCGTCCGCAGCAACGCGCCATGGGCGGAGACGAGGTGCTCGAAATCCAGCTCGAGCAGGCGGTTGAAGTCGGGTCGAATGGAACCGCCCTGGGGTGTCATGTATTTCTTCCAAAGCGGTCCCACCAGCGTCGTTCGCGAAAACCCCATCAGCCGCATCACAAGCCTCGCCGCCAGCGAGCAAAAACGCCAATCGCCATAATGCTGAACGCTGTCGCAGGTGACGAGCAAGCCGCCGCCGACCGGTATCAGCAATGCGCACTCGGGTAGCGTTGTCTCACGGAAGACAAACAGGGTTGCCTTTGGAACCGGCAACGGCGCACCCTCCTCGAGCAGATGGTCCGGCGGCGGTTTGGGGTAGTGTTCGGACCCCTTTTGGCACCAGAACTCTGCGTCGAAACGAGTGACGCAATAGGGGTCGTCGATACCATGGTAGCAGCCAAGACGCACAACATGTCGCACGGTGCCGAGTGCTTCCAGCGACTTTTCGCCGTGTTTGGAGAGCCTGATCGGGTTGACCAAAGTCAGCCTACCAGCGTTTCGCGTGACCACCATATTGCGGCTGATTTGCATGAGCGGTACCATGCGCATGCTGCCGCGTACCAAGAACACATCGGGAAAGATCTCTTCGATTGGGTCGTGCGGCGCCGCGGTGGCGTATTCGTCAAAAGCCGTCATGCGAGGGCGAAACCCTGGCCGCGGATATAGCGACCAAAGTCGGCGCGGGCGGGCACCGCGTATTGTCGTGTGCGGTCCTCGGACCACCCGTAGCTAGTGCAGACACCAAAGCGCTCGACGTCGCGCTGCGCTTGCGGTGCGGTCGGCTCGCAGCG
>CAJHYW010000083.1_pt1 | contig 14916 bp, 13 predicted proteins | sample 9198811 | NCBI WGS metagenome assembly CAJHYW01 (sample SAMEA7708378, study PRJEB35096) | sediment metagenome | biome: marine neritic benthic zone biome [ENVO:01000025]; feature: sediment [ENVO:00002007]; material: shallow marine sediment [ENVO:03000034] sea grass bed [ENVO_01000059] ...
ACCCATCTTTTCGACCCACGCTCGTGTGTCGGAACGTGACGCCGTCGCGATAACGCTCAGGCTGGTGAGCTTCTTCGCCAGCTGGATCAGAATCGACCCCACGCCCCCAGCGCCGCCGATCACGAGCAGTGCTTCTCCCGCGCCCTCACCCTCTTCGAGCCCAAAGCAATCGAAGAGGATTTCCCAGGCCGTAATAGTGGTGAGTGGCATTCCTGCGGCTTCGGCGAAGCCGAGGGAGGCTGGTTTTCGACCAACAATGCGTTTATCAACGATGTGAAATTCGGCATTGGTGCCAGGGCGGGTTATGTCACCGGCGTAGAACACCTCGTCGCCAGACCGGAACCGCGTGGTTTTAGAACCGACCTCTTTCACAATCCCAGCGGCATCGAAGCCGAGGATGCCGCGAACTCGCTTAAAGGTCCCTATATTCGCGGTCAGCGAGGTTGATTAGGCACGGCCCCTGGGGAAAAAACGATAATTCGTAGACTTACGACAGTCCGGTCGGAATGCTCGTCCCCCTCACCTCGATGGGCGCAGTTATCGAAGCGGGCAGGGTCAAAGCCCAGGCTTGCACTGCTTGTCACGGAGCGAACGGAGTCAGCGTGAGCGATTACATCTCCAATCTAACCGGGCCGCGCGCATCTCATATCACAACTCAATGCCTTTCGCGATGGCACACGAAATAACCCTCTAATGAATGCCATGGCGGCGTAACTGTCTGATTCAGATATCGAAAACGTAGCCAGCGGTATGAGTGTGGCGTCAACGTCGACTAGAGCGAACGTTTGAGCCCAAATTTCTCCATGCGGTAGCGGAGCGTATCGCGAGACAAGCCCAGGAGCCGCGCGGCCCGGGTTACATTCCAGTCCTCGCGCTCTAGTGCCTGGAGCACTAGGTCCTTCTCGACTTCCTCGAGCTTGATGCCCTCCGGTGGCAGCTCCGCGGACCAACTCTTCGCGTCGTTTGTCCAAAACACAGGCGACAAGGCCAACTGTTCGAGTGTGATGACTGGCACCGTCGACAACAACACCGCTTGCTCGATAGCGTTGCGTAGCTCACGCACATTCCCCGACCAAGGGTGTGTGAGTAACGCGCTTTTGGTGCCTTTGCCGAGCCGCATGTTGCCCTTTCCATAGCGTGTCGCATGCAGGCGTAGAAAATGTTCCGCCAACGTCAACACGTCCTCGCCACGGTTACGCAGCGGTGGTGCCGTCAAGGTGACAATTCGCAAGCGGAAGTACAGATCGGAGCGAAATTGTCTAGCTCGCACAAGATCCTGTAGTTCCCGATTTGTGGCGGCGACGATGCGTACGTTAACTTTGTGGTCACGTACGCTTCCGAGTCGACGCACCGTCTTGTCTTCCAAGAGCTTCAGCAGCTTTACCTGTACCTTTTGATCGAGCTCACCAACCTCGTCGAGAAACAGTGTACCGCCATGCGCCGCCTCCACCAGCCCCAGTTTGCGCGAACGCGCATCGGTAAATGCGCCGCGTTCGTAACCGAATAGCTCGGCCTCAACCAAGTCTCCCGGCAATGTCGCACAGTTGATCTCGACGAAAGGGAACTCACCGCGTGTACTGTCAAAATGAAGCGCTCTCGCGATGAGTTCTTTGCCGGTTCCTGTCTCGCCGGTTACGAGCACGGCCGGCAAATCGTCGTCTGTCAGTGAAGACTCGGTACGCAGCAGCTGAGCAATGCGCTCCTTTAGCTCAACCATCGAAGGCGAAGAACCGATCAAGGCGGAGAGACCTGCACTGTCGGCGAGTCGGTCGTGGTAATAGGCGAGCGTTCCCTCCAGCCGTTCCTGTCCCACGGCCTTGTCGATCAGCAATTTGAGCTCGGACAGGACAACTGGTTTGTTAAGATAGTCGTAGGCTCCTGCCTTCATCGCATCGACTGCGATCTGCGTGCTGCCATGGGCGGTAACAAGAATAATCTTGGCGCGGGTGTCGATGGCACGCACTCGACTCAATACATCCAAGCCGTTGATTCCGGGTAGCTGGTAGTCGAGCAGCACCACATCCGGCTGAAAGGCTTCGTAGGCTTCTAAGCCTGCCTCTCCGCTGCCGGCGATTCGTACCTCGTAATCGCCACGCTCGAGATACCGCTTGATATTTTTGGCCAAGGTTGGCTCATCTTCAATGACAAGGACACCGTTAGACATGCTTCAGGTTTTAGCCGGTAGTTTGATGGTGGCAATTGTTCCACCTGCCTTCGGCTGAGCGAGCTGTAGGCTCCCCCGGTGGCGCTCGACGATCCGCTTCGCTAGCGACAGGCCGACACCCAGACCCGTTCCCTTGCTGGTGAAGAAAGGTTGAAAAACACGCTGCATCTGCCCCTCAGGTATACCGCTCCCGGTATCGTATACCTCGACCAAAACCGCTCTATCATTGGCATCGGAACGGGTGGACACCCGTAGTTTATCCCCATCGTGCATCGCTTCTGCCGCGTTGCTCACCAGGCTGTGTACTACTTGGCGCAGCGCCGTGGAGTTTCCCCTAACCCCAGGCAAGCTGTCTTCAAGCTGCAGGCTTAGGTCGACCCCTCGCCTAGCAAGCTCTGCCGATGCGAGGTCGACGCTTTCTTTCACGATATCATTGATGCGCAGCGCCTCGAACTCGATGGCGTTTGAACGCATACTCCCCAGGAGCTCGCGTACCCAGGTATCCAAACGGTCTGACTGCACAACAATGTCCGTTAGCGATTCGCGCACAGGATCGGGGAGCCGCTCTTCTAGCGACAGCTCTGCTGACGAGCGGATGGTGGCCAGTGGGTTGCGCAAACCATGCGCAACCGCAGAGGCCATCTCACCGATGGCCGCCAATGTCTCGGTCGCCACTAGGCGGTCCTGCTGCACGCGCATGACGCTACTGGCACGTCTGATGATCCAAAACAAAGCCAAATATAGGACTAAGGCGCTCATGGCCGCACTGACCCATATCAGGGTTCGGCCTTTGTCGATAGCCCCAAACACGGCCGTCGGGGATTTATACACTTCGACTACCCCAATCACCCGCCCGCCCGGGGTGTCATAAACCGGTAGGTAATTCTCTATAAAATAGCCGTCGCCGCTTGTCGCGAGGGAGGAGCTTTGCTGCGACCCTGGAATCGCGACAGCATGCGGCGTAGCGTCGCTTTCTTGGGACTCCGGGCTGCCCGACCATAGCCGGTCCCGTGTATACAGGTCCTGCGTCTCACCCGTTACAACCATACCCTCCAAGAACGCATGCTCGGCTTTGTCGACATCACCTACAAAGCCTTTTTCGATCACCAGATCGCCGGCCAACGCTTTATCCAGCTCGGGATTGGTTTTGAACTCCACGCCGATCAAGCGAGGGTTGCTCGACCAGATGATGGAACGGTCGCGCGAGTAAACATTTGCCCTCAACACATCGGGCAAGTTGGCGATTTGGGTAAACAGCGCTTCGAACACATCCCGTCCGGGCTCCGCGTCCGTGTCGATCAAATACGCGCTGGCACCTTGTGCCCTCATAGCGGAGTTGACGAACTCCATGGTCACGACCGCGTCGCGGCGCAGCATCGTCTGCTCGAGAAATCGTGACAGAAAAAAAGCCGATACCATGCTGGTGATGAGGATGGACAACAAGCTCAATACTAGGAACCAGCGTGTGAGGCTAAACGGTCGCTGGACAGACGCGTCGGCCGGCGCTTGCAAGGACGATGTTGACTCTTCTTCGTGAGCCATGCTCGCTGTCAGATACCTAGACTAATTGGGGATTTGACCCACCAGTGGGTGATAGCCCCCAAACTCAAGCCACGGGAGTCGAGATAGTGCACCCTTATCGTGCGAATAGCCCGTCTCGCAAGGCTGGCACGTTGTTTGCAACCACCATAGTAGTCGCCTCTACGGTCGAGGCCCGAACCATGCTGACAAGGATACCGCACTGTGACTGAGCACGTTTATTGGTTACGCGATCAGATGAAGATCGAGCCCAACGAGGGCGAGCAGGATTGTATTCTCATTGACGCCCACACAGGGGCTATGTGCACGTGCAACGCGTCGGCCAGGATACTTCTCCAGAGACTCCGAGACGGGGCGACCGCGCAGGAGCTAGTGGAAGTGATGGTACAGAGCTTTGAGATAGCGGAAGACGTCGCGACGGCGGATACCAAATCCTTTTTGCAATCGCTTAACGCGATGGGCGCAGTAGAGCTGAGCCTGGACCGCTCCAGAGCGGCCTGAAGCGGCAGCGGAGTGAGCACATCAACGAATGGGGAGAGGCCAACGGCCCGGAGGCGCCAATGAGATGGAGCACTTCAATCACCGCAATCGCGCTACTGGCAGCGCAGACGCTCTGCGTGGTCAACGCAGCAGAGCTGCGTGCTCCGAAAGTGGGAAGCACGATGACGTGGACATGCGTCGGGGCATTCACAACCGAGTACCGCATTAAGGTCGAGCGGATCAAGGGTGACATCGTCTATTACGAGGGTACCGAGGACAACCGACGCTACCGGGTACAAAAACCCACCTGGCTTACCGGGACCACGCTCTGGACAAAGAAGAACAAGGACGGTTTCCAGTGGATGGACGAAGAGGACTTCAGGGGCTTCACAAAGCTGGAACCGGGCTCCCGTTTTAAAAGCGCTGTGCCGATCCAGCTTGGCGAAGAAAAGTGGGTCTGGAACTACCTACTGACTGTGGGTCAACCGAAACGCACAAAGCATCCCGTGCTTGGCGATGTGGAGCTTGTCCCGCTATCGGAGCAACGTCGTGTTTATCACGGCGATTACTGGTCGAACATGACCTCCTTGGTCGCACCGGAGTTGGGCATCACGGTGAGCTGGGTGTGGAAGGATCCTCGTGGCCAAGAGGAATGTGACCTAAGCGAGTTTCGTGCAGGGACCAAGTGACCATAGAGATTGACAATCATGAGTGACATCAAAGTCGCGATCACCGGATTTGGCAACCCCACCGAGCCACCTGTGGCGTCGTCGGTCGCCCGCGCGCTGCGCGCGCGCTGGGGTCAAGGTGTATCCATCGTTGCCATCTGTCATCATGCACTCGCGTGCAACGCCTTGACACCCGACTTGGTGGACAGCGCCCACCACTATCCAGATCTTTTTCAGAGCTTTACCGACCTGCGTGCGCGGTTGCTTGAAATACAGCGTACCGATCCCTTCGACGTGCTCATACCGTGTGGCATCGACCAAGCACGCGAAGTGGCATCCAATGCGGCGACACTCTGCGGGCTTGACCTAAGGACCCTATTGCCCCGAGCCGCGCACCTGGAGCTACTGACCGCGCAGCGTCTCCCGAGCACTCTGCATAAGCTGGGTATACGCGTTGCACCGTCGGTCACAGTGCATGAGGAGCGTGATCTATGGCGCTGCGCGGATCAGATCGGCTTTCCACTGTGGGTCAAGGCCGACGGTCGACAGAGGGCACTCCTACAAAGCAAGGCACAGGCAGGGGGGGTGCTCGAGTCCATATGTAGAAGGCATGCGCCCATCGTTCTCGAGCGGGCGTTGCCCGGCGACACCTTTAGCGTAGCACTGGTCGCCAGCCGTGACGGCACACGTGCCGAAGCTGTGGCGCTAAAGCGCATGGCAACCAATAGCGAAGGCGCACTAGTCTGTGGGACAGTCGTGGACTTGCCCGAGCTCCAGCGCTTCGTGCTCGATCTGGCAAAGACGCTTCGATGGCGTGGTCCGCTGACGCTCGAGTGTGTCCGCCCGCCGCGGAGCACGGAGTTCATCGTAACCAATATCGCATGCAGCTTGCCCGACTGGTCCATGTTGACGCACTGGGCCGGCTGCAACCTTCCGTCACGGCTTGTCGATGAGGCCTGTGGCCGAGCGCCAAACGCATCGGGCAAGGCGCGGGCGGGCACGATGTTTGTACGCGGTATAGGTGAAAGTCGAACACCGATGCAGAAGCTGAACGAGTTCCTTCGTGGTCGGCCCATCAGGCCAGAGCGGACAAACGGACACGGCACAGGAAAAGCCGTACAAGGAAAAACCGATGGGGGCATACGGGTTGCAGTGACCGGGACGAGTACATTTGACGTCATCAACCCTGGGTTGGGCGTCGCCCGCGCCTTGCGCGAGGACCCCGACATTAGTCGTATTTATGGTTTGAGCTACGGAACCTTCGATTCGGGTGTCTATGCAAACGGTTTATTTGATGCTGCCTTCCGCCTACCGACGGAGTCCGGTGCGACACAACTACTGAACCGCATAAGAGAGATCCACGCAACTCACCCCTTCGACGTCTTGATCCCCTGTTTAGATGGGGAGCTACCGCATTTCATTGAGATCGCGCCGGAGCTCACCCGGGTCGGCATCAAAACGTTGCTCCCCAGTCAAGCGGCGTTGCGAAGACGTAGCAAAATACGCCTTTTTGACGGTTCGACACAACCAGACTGGGGCTGCTTCAGCATCCCAAAGAGCGTGGTGACCAGGTCCGCCCGTGGTATGGAACGTGCGCTAGCAGCGACGGGTTTACCCGCCGTGGTCAAGGGTCCCATCTCAGAGTGTCATAAAGTCGCGGACCTAGACGAGGCTCGAGCGGCTTTCGAGTACTTCACGGGGCTCGGCTGTAGACAAGTCATCGTGCAACCGCAGGTTGCTGGACCCTATTTTGCCACCGCTAGCGTCTGTGACCGACGTCATCGGACACTCACGTCAATGACCGTGAAGAAACTGGCCACCTGCGAGCGCGGAAGCACCTGGAGCGCCACCCATGTGCCAAAGCCTCGGCTCGAGGCAGACTTCGCCCGCTTTCTCGAACATATAAAGTGGGTTGGGCCGGCCGAAGGCGAATTTATCCGCGATGAGCTGGATGACCGATACCACCTTATCGAGGTGAATCCACGCTTTACGGCATGGATCTATTACTCGACGGCGCTGGAGTGGAGCCATCCTCAACTGGCCGTGCGTGCCGCGCTCGAACGGTCCAGCATCACGGTAGACGGCAACGCGCACGACACCGTGTTTATGCGCTACGCAAGTGAGTTCCCGCTTCCGCCCGCCGAGCTCGCTGCGCTGTCTATAAGGGGAGAGCTTCATCATGGCTGACGTTGGGCTCAAATATGCACCGCCAGAAGTAACACCACTGCCGTTTATCGCTTTTGACAAACACCATGCGCGCAGCTTGCTCCCGACGTTCGAATTCTCCGAGAAAATTGATGCCAGGTCGTTACTCAGCGCCTACGGATCACCGCTTTACGTAATCTCCGAGGAGCGCTTGCGGCATGATTTCCGAAACTTTGAGCAAGCCTTCAAAAGCACGAAACTCAAAACTCAGGTCGCTTACTCCGTCAAGACCAACTACCTCCCGGCGGTGTGCTCGGTTTTAAGGGAGGAAGGCGCGTGGGCGGAAGTAGTCTCGGAGATGGAGTACCAACTCTCCCGGGCCGTCGGCGTCCCCCCCAATGAGATCATATACAACGGCCCACACAAGACCCGCGAGCAGCTCGAGCGCGCGCTGTCGGAAGGCGCCATCGTCAACATCGACAACTTCGACGAGCTGAGTCTGGTCGAACACATAGCGGATGAGCTCAGGCGCGACGTCCGTATAGGGATTCGGGTGTCATTTCGGCATGGCACCGGGTCTTGGGTGAAGTTCGGTTTTAGTGACGACACCGACGATGCGCAGAAAGCGCTCCGGCGTATCGCGCGCAACAAACGGCTCAAGCTCGAGCTTCTCCATCACCACGGCGGCACCTTTCTGTTGGTGCACGAAGTTTATGCCCAGGCAACGAGGCGATTGATCGAGCTCGCCAAGCGTGCAAGAGCCATGGGGCTGAGGCCAACGATGATCGATCTGGGCGGCGGTTTCCCATCGAGTAACTGCTTAAAGGCAGACTTCGACTTCCCCGGTGGCAGTGTCCGTGTGGGAGACTTTTGGGACCCTTATGCCCAGGCGATCCTGCCGCAGTTGGAAAAGGCGAGGGATGTCTTTGGTGGGCGACCCACCCTGGTGCTCGAGCCCGGCCGCGCCGTAGTGGACGCCTCGACGCAGCTCTTGTGTTCGGTGACAGCCATAAAACGCATACCGAAAGAGGGTACGGCCGTCATGGTCGACGCGGGTGTCAATCTGGTACCCACGGTGTGCTACTACGACCATCATCTGACACCCGCGGACGACGCCACGGTGGGGACAACCGCGCGCACAGAAAGTGTCGACGTGTACGGCCCCCTGTGTATGCAAAGCGACAAGCTGCGCACCTCGGTCACGCTCCCAAAGCTCGCGGTCGGCGACCCGCTCAGCATCTCTCATGTGGGTGCCTACTCTCATACCCAGTCGATGCAGTTTATCCAGACACGACCCGCGACGGTGCTGCTCGGCCCCGATGGCCCCGAGCTCATCCGACGCGCCGAGACATGGCGGGACGTTTTTGCACTCGATCAGATCCCCGAGCGATTACGTGCTGATGCGTGCGAGTTTTGAGAAGTTTGGCGGGGTGCTTTTTCGCGCCCTGGCACAGCTGATCTTCAGCGATAAGCCGCTGGCGGGCGTCTTAGTTCTCTTCGCCATCGCACTGATATCGCCTTGGTGCGCAGTGGGAGCCGTGGTGGGTGCCGTGTGTGGCAATGCGGCTCATCTTTTGCTCAAAACCTACGCACAAAGCGCATGGCGGGCGGGCGCGGCCGGGTTCAATTGCGCCGTCATCGGTATTCTCTGGGGCGGCTTTCCGGCCGCAGGGGAGCCGAATATCTCGCTGCTCGCTGCTGCACTGCTAGGCTGCATCCTGCTTGAAGCCGTTGCGGCAAGAGCGCTGGGGCGGGCACGACTGCCTGTGCTGGTCTTGCCCGCGACGTTGACTGCCCTGTCCTTGTCCTTGGCGCTGGCAGGCCCGAGCAGTTGGCTATGGATAGAAACAAACGCCGTATTTGGTGAGCTGGGAGTTGCGCTTGCGATAGTGTTGGTCATTGTTGCCCTAGCGCTCGATTCACCGCGCCACGCGTTGCCAGTCGTGGTGATTAGCGGGGCCGCAGCGCTCCTGGCGAAAGCATCGATGTCTACCGGCGTGCTCGCGAGCGCCAGTCTTTGGGCCTTCACGGTTGCGCCCGCCGTGCTCGCCATGCAGATGCTTTGCTTTGGCCCCACGGTGCGCAGCGCGCTCGCCGGTGCCGTCGCTGCGGCTGTCGGCAGCACGCTGTTGATGCTCTGGTCTACATCGGGCGCCATGGGCTGGGCACCACCGTTGCTGCTCCCATATGTTTTGGGGGTCTGGGTCGCGATAGCGCTCGGGCGTATCTCGGCGACCACGATGTGGCTGAACGGGGCTCTCTGGAAAACTCTGTATTTGCTGTGGCCGCGCCCTGCTGGGCAACGCACTGTCGCGGTCCTCGCGGGTGACATCTCCGCGCTGAATCGCCAACCGGGCACTTTGCCCATACAAGCGTTGCCGCCATCGCATGATCATGCGATGGCGAATGTATCCGCGTGGGAGACATGCGACCGGACACGGCGAGCCCTCGCCGAGCTGCAGCCGACACGCGGACATTTTCTACTAGCGGAGCTCGAGCGGCGCGGCATGGTTTGCCATATCGTGACCAGCACACAGGACACCTGTTTTGAACGTGCGGGAAGTATCAATGTCAGCCACTTGCACGGTATCGCCGATCGGACAGTCTGCAGCGGTTGTAAGCGCACCGACCACTGGCCCCCTGGAAGGTTATGGCGTGTGTATACACTTCGCTGCGCCGCCTGCGGGGCACTGCTCAACCCCGTGCTTCTCCACGGTGAGATGGGCGTAGAGGCGGTCCGAGCCAAGAAGCAAATCGAGAAAGCCGACGTAGTCCTGGTCATCGAGCCAGATGGCCGAAGCGGCGAGTTTCTGGGGTTAATCCAAACGGTCCGTGCTCACGGTTCACGGGTGGTGGTCATAAAGGACCGGCGCACCAGCTTCTGTCCGGCCCCCGGAGACATGATCATAACCGGCGCGGTCGAGACCGTGTTGTCCACAATGAGCCGGGTGCTGCTGATATCAAGGAGTTTTCGCCAAAAACGCGGACAAGATTTGCCAAAAGTCATGGGGTCAGTGCCGTCGTGAACCGCCGAGCCACATGCGGCCTGTTGACGGTATTTCTTTGCTTAGTCGCGGTAGGCCTTTTGGCAAATGAATTTCTTGGCACAAACAACTCCAATAAACGTATCGAACTAGAGAGTTTCAGCGGTACCTGGCAAGACATCGCGCAGCAAAGCTTCCGCCGTCACCCGGAGCGTGTCGCCACCACCCTCCTGTTTCCCAAAAGCAGCGTCGAAAGCGTGCCGGCTGCGGTACTGATACACGGTAGCGATGGGGTTTCGGAACATCAAATGCGCTACGCCAAGGCGTTGGCAAACAACGGTATTGCCGCACTTGTCGTGGATAGCTTTGGCTCTAGACATATCGAGAACACTATTGGCCATCAAAGCAAGGTGTCAGCGCAGAGCATGGTATTGGACGCATTCGCCGCGTTGCAATTTCTCGCCGCACACCCACGAATCGACGGTGAACAAATCGCGATCATAGGTTGGTCCAAAGGCGGGCTGGTAGCAGACCTCACCTCACGTGAGTGGTACCGCCGCCGCATCGTCGAAGGTGAGCATCAGTTTGCCGCCCATGTTGCATTTTATCCTTGGTGCGGTGACCAAGAGTCAAACATACGGCTGACGGGGGCGCCGCTGTTGTACTTTGTCGGTGAACGCGACGACTGGTCCGGTTTGCAGGCATGCGTGGACTACGCCAACCGTGCGGTCGATGCTGGCTACGATGCCAGGATTATCGTCTACCAAGACGCACTGCACGCATTCGACTATGAGGGTTCCTTCCGGCGATACTTGCCGCATGCGCTCAGCTGGGCAGATTGCGCATACTTCAGCCATGAGGATGGCTTCATTATTGCCGCCACCGGTCGTTTTGATACTTGGTCAAATCTCAACCGCTATCTCCAATTATGCGCCGTACCCGGCGCCCATATCGGGACACACGCCAAGGCGCGGTCGCAATCCATGGATACGCTGCTCAATTTTTTGGGGGACGTCTTACAACCGCGCGCACTATCGCTTTCGAGCCGGTAGATCGACTATGGCCACCCGTCCCAACCCGTGCTCCTAAACCCAACTACCGCGATATTACCCGTTGCAGGCTTCGACGATATGCATCCCCCACTGCTTCGGGGCCTCGCTGACACACTTAATTGCGTGGTCTAGTTCCCTCAGGAAGGCTCTTGCAGCAGCGGGACTTCGCTCAAGGTACCAATCGAACCAGACGAGAAGCTCGCTAAAGGTGTACTCGGTGCTCGTGAGCCGCCCGAAGGAACAGTCGAAGCCAAACGAGTCCTCTTCCCAAGCCCAAAGCGCGTAATAGTCCTCATGCCCCCTTTTTGCGAGCCTGTTGCGAAACGACCGAATCCCGACCGGCTGACCCTTTCTGATGCCATAGGGGTCACCGATATCGAACTTTTTGGGCGGTTGCCCAAAGTAAGTTTCGCACGCGGCTATTAGGCCATCCACCAGCGCCGGCCTATCGATGTGCGCTTACTCGTCCGGGTTCTCGTGGAAGTGCTTCGAGATCTTCGCGTAGATCGGATCCACCTTCATGGCCATGTCCGCCGTGCTCATGACCGGGGCGTTTTTCTTCGACGGATCGAGCCACCTCATCCGCTATTTTTTTCTCGCAACAACCCAAAGCACATCAGCGATGTTATGTTGCACGAAGGACCATCACCCGTGCCTGACGCGCTAGGAGCAAGGCCAACGCCATACCGCTGCGTCCAATACGGTGAACACAGCGGGCGCGTTTGGGTCCACGCGGTGCGCGGCCAGGTAGTCCTGCCACGCCTTGACGATGTGAGAGGTGGCGACGCCCTTTCTGGGCATACAAATCTGAGCAAACCAGCCACCTTGATTTCCGGGTGCTGCGGTAACCGCGGCAAGAACCAGGATTTCCTTAATCCCCATGAAGTAAGCCTCACACATCTCAACCTCTTTGGTGCACAGTCGATGGACATGTTCGACGCTTGCGTTGGTGCTCTCAGTTGCGGGCGCGTGACCGGTCGCGACCAGCATCCATAAGCAAAGTGCAAGACTGCTCACTCGGGCCCCGCATCCCGGCGGTGCATCGGTGTGACTCTGCGGCGGTATCATCTTATAGCTCGCTTTGCTTTGGTGGGGTCTCCACCGGCGCGATACAAGTTTCGTCGTCATTGGCGGGGTTGTTCACAAAGGTGCTGACGGGCCAAGCTTGCATGTTGGTTTCGGGTTTGGGTTGTATCTCGGCTTCCAAAATGTGCGCGTGAGTCTTCTGGCAGGCATTCAAACAAGAGCTTTGCTTAGAAGCACGTTAAGGCCTCACCGGCATTCGACGGTGTGTCTCTATATGGCTTCGGCAAGTTACGCAGTAGAAATCACCTACTGACGTGCATTTACCTTACCGGTCAATACTCGATCTCTAATATGACCTCACTTGAAATGCGGTCCCCCGATGCATCGGTATATGCAACTTCGAACCGGTTAATTCCTTTCTGGAATTTCTTTGATAGCTTCTTGATCGGTACTGCGGCCCGCACTTGGCCGGTTTCCGTACCGAGTTTCTCGAGTTTGAGCGGTTTAACAGAGACTCCGTTTATCGAATCGATAAAAAAATCATGATCGCCCGCAACGTCGTACAGGACAAATTCAAAGTCTTTGGGCTTCTCAGTAGCTAGCAGCTTCTCGTAATCTACTTCTGCGGTAAATCGACCTTCTGACCCAAGGCGGATGATCGGCCTTTGTTGGCCGGTCGAAACAACGTTATAGCTGCCATCTGTGTAAGCATTGAATAGCGTGTCTGCTGGAAACCTGGGAACACCACCCGGAATGAATAGTGCAGGCCAGAACACTAACACGCCGAGGGTTGCTGACAACGCCACTCGCCCGGTCCCTTTCTTGTTGTAGCCGCCGCCCAGATTTATCGCTTGTCCATCGATCGCATTCGTGTCCACTGCGGAAAAACTGACGTTTCCTCTTATACCAACTATGTTGCGGCCTTTAATCGCATCCACTCGAAGGGTCGCCGGCGTGCCGGCTTTGATGACAATGACCCCGTCGACGATGACGTCTCGCCAAACTTCGACAGGTATGGTGTCGCCAACATCGTAGCGCTTGCGTTTTGCAATGATCTCCTTCTTGGTCACAAGATACACGGGCGTCTTGGCCGGAACATATACTGTGTTTGCCGCAATCGCCGCACCAGCTAACATCAGACTAATTGCGGCGACCATGGCCCGCTGGAATCCCTTGTTGCGCAATCTAATACTGCTCACGTCCCTCTCCGCGGCAATTGCTGCCTTACGACATGGTTTATACCGGACAGAGACAACATTGGCCAATTGGTAGCCCTGTTTTGCGCACGGAATATCGGCGCTAAGCCGAACAACAGGAATAGGTAACTCCGGCCACGTGCGGTCGTACGGCGCACTTGGAAGCCGACATCTGAGGGTCCGCATTCTCGATGCACTCAGCGCGGCGATGTCGCCAAGCCAAATGCTGAGTGACATTGCAATGACAAGAGTTCTGAACCCTGCCGCCTGGTAGCAGTTCTAATCGGGGCCAATGTTCGCTAACTTAGCAACATCTCGTACTAGGATCGAGGCGGCACGATGAAGGAGTAAAAGAGCTTGAAACCAAACCAAGAAGAATCCTATGTCCACAGCTATAACGGGGCTGCGACCAAGCAAGTCTTTTCGGGTCGAACGGCAGAGAAGCACGCCGCCTTTTTTCTGCCCTACCTAAAGTCGGGTATGCGCCTGCTCGACTGTGGCAGTGGCCCTGGAACGATCACGGCAGGTTTGGCCAAGGCTGTTTCGCCAGGAGAAGTAACAGGCATTGAAATCGAAGCAAGCCAGGTGGATCTTGCCCGGGAGAACGCGGGGAAACTGGGACTCACCAATATCAAGTTCGAACTAGGTAGCGCCTACGAGCTTCCATATCCCGGCAACCAATTCGATGCCGTTTTCAGCCATGCCATGCTGGAACACTTACGCGAGCCAGTGGCAGTCGTCAAGGAAATGCGGCGCGTGCTAAAGCCAGGTGGGGTCGTAGGCATACGGTGTGCGGACATGCGCATGAGTCTGCTGGCGCCTTCAGACGATACGCTTGACCTGGCTTATGATGTTTACCTCAAGTACCGGCAACATAGCGGCGGGAATCCTTCCTTTGGCCGTCAGTGCCGAGTTCTGCTGCGCGAAGCGGGTTTTACGGAGACGATTGGGACTGCTTCGTGCGAGACTTGGGCAACGGAGGAAGCAACCCGAGCATTTCTACCTTTCCTGCTAGAGGAGCTCACTGGTTCGAAAATCGCAAAAACGGCCATTGAAAAAGGATGGGCAGACCAGACTCAGATGGGCAAAGCCGTGACGGCCATCAATAAATGGGGCGAGCATCCCGATGCCATATTCGCGCTGGTTTGGTTCGAAGCAGTTGCTCGGAAGGAAAATACGATATGACGACTGAACTTTCCCCCTGAGGCCTGAGTATCCGGGTTGAGAGTCCTCTACATTTGACCGTCTCCCGGTAAATCGAAGCGAAAGGTGCGCGGCCCTGTCGAAGGCCTTCTGTCAGACCATACTCTGGCGGCTGCCCTCCGGACAAATGCCGTGGCGAAACAAATTCACAGCGCAAAGGCGTGAAACGCCGTCCACAAGTTTCACTCCCGGAATTGCTTCGTAGCGGAGATGCTTCTTCTGATCAGGGTCGAGGTCTTAGTTGCGAGCAATGTACTGCGCTGCCGAGAGCAGAAAGCCACCTGTGCCACAGGCTGGATCGCAGATCACGTCGCCCGGCTTCGGCCGAACACACTCGATGATGGCATCGACAATGCTCCGGGGCGTGAAGTATTGGCCTCGTCCGCTCTTGGTGTCTTGGGCGTTCCTTTCAAGTAACGCCTAGTGGGCATCGTCCTTGACGTCAGACTTAGTGCCTAC
>CAJHYW010000280.1_pt1 | contig 14803 bp, 13 predicted proteins | sample 9198811 | NCBI WGS metagenome assembly CAJHYW01 (sample SAMEA7708378, study PRJEB35096) | sediment metagenome | biome: marine neritic benthic zone biome [ENVO:01000025]; feature: sediment [ENVO:00002007]; material: shallow marine sediment [ENVO:03000034] sea grass bed [ENVO_01000059] ...
GAGCTTGGTTACAGTAATTGCTTGGTATCTAATAATTGTATAAACGGAGATAACGAACATCTGAATAGATGCGGCAGAGAGGAGTGCGGAAATGAGTACAGCGGCGAAAACAGGAACAAACCGAGAATTGCGAAAGACACCAAAGACAAGCCACCGGACACGACAAGCGAAGTCGCGGGACGCACCTGCGCTCGTGGATGACGTCGAGATAATCTCCGCCGTGTGCAGATGGTTCTGTGAGGGATACAAACCCGCGTCAATTGCAGACAAAGCCAACAGTGCGTTCCCCGGGATTCACATGACACGGGAAGTGCCCTACGCCATTCTCCAGAAGGCCGGGCGAAAGGGTTGGCTACAGTTTTGCCCGCCCCAGCATGCGAGACACCGCGAACTGCTACGGGAACGGTGTGCCTGGCTGGGCGGAATAGAGGTACCGCATACTGCCACCGTTGCCGATGTGGCGTTTACGGCGGCAAAAGAATTGCTGCGGCTGCTCCGTTCGCGTCGTGCGGAGGAAGTGCATATCGGTTTTGCCGGCGGCCATTCGATGCGAGAACTGGCCAAAGCCTTGGCGCGTCTTCTGTGCGAGCCTCACAGCGACCTCCCTAAGACCATCTGGTTTCACGCGCTGGCGACCGGATTCGACCCCGAGGACCCCACTACGAATCCGAACGCTTTCTTCACGTATTTCCTCAATGAAGGCGTTACCGACGTGAAGTTTCGTTTCCACGGCCTGAGTGCACCGTCGATGGTCCATCCTCGTGCGCTTGCCGGGCTGAAGAAGCTCGATGACATACGCCTGGCCTTCGAAGCGGTGCAGAACCTCGACATCATCGTTACCTCGGGCTCGAGTTGGAACGACGAGGACAGCGCCTTGTTAAGGCGCATGAGGGAGTCGAGGGACTCGGTCAAGATTCTCGATGGGGCGGACTGTATTGGCGACATCCTCTGGCGCCCGCTCGGCCCTCGCGGCCCGATTGAGACCGTGACCGATTTGCGCGCGCTGACATTAGTCGACCTTCAAGAGCTGCCAAGCTTCATCAAATCCGGGAAGCGTGTACTACTCATGCTTGCTCCATGCGGCAAGTGTCACGCGCCAAAAGGAGAGCTGCTTGCCAGCGTGTTAAACCAGGATCAGCCGTTGATCACCGATCTCGTGGTGGACTCAGTCTCGGTCCGTCAAATGCTTAGTCGAGAGACACCCGCTGGGCTGAATTGAGGTTGAGCAGGAACGGAGTTGTTGTTTTGGAGGGGTGCGTAATTCGTGCTCACTCCACAAAGGGAAACTCAACCATACTGCGGCTTGTCCCTACTCAAAACCCTATCCGAAGCCGGCAAGCGTCGGAAGGGGCTGCATCGTCTCATCATAACTATGTATGTGTTGAGTGAGACCAGAGCCAAATCCAGAAGAGCCGTTCGCGCCAACGAAATCGAACCCACTTTCGCGGTGATTGATTCACCATCGCAAGCTGTTGGCGAAGTAAAAGGACGTCGAGATGAAGGAGCGTCTCCAGAGTCCAACCAGTTGCTGCGCGCGCGCTCCCTTTATAATGGAACCAGGCATCATCGCTTGCGAAACTCCCAATATTTGCGCGTTCGGCACTCCGGCATTCCGTTTTGATGATGGTGGTGCCCAGCTTGCTGACCTAGAGAATGCGTCCGCAGGTGTACCGGGAAATCGCATGAAAACTTTTCATCAGCAGACCCCGAGGATCCAGCCTTCCAGGCGGGCTTTGCCCGATTCCGTCAGGCTGAGCGGGGGCTTAAAGTAGTAGTCGAGGGTGCCGCGCCGGTCCATCTCGGCGAGCCAGGCGGCGACGCAAAAGGCGTCGTGCTCGTCGGCGGTTCGATCTTCCTTCGGATAGCGGCGACGGAACAGCGACGGGTACATCTCCGCGACCACGGATTTGCCCTCGGGCACGTCGAAGCCGTCGAACGGCCAGAAGTAGATGCGTGATTTCGATTCGAACATCATGCGCAGCCACAGCAACCACGGCAGGCCGGCGTGGGTCGATGTGGCCACCTGGCCCTGCACGTCGAACTGGAACACGCTCTTGGCACCGGATGTCCACTGGTCGCACAGGCGCAGCTCGGTCGCCTCGCCGTTGCGCGGATTGCCATCGCGCACGGAGTCGACGTAGGTGTGCGGATCGGCGGTCGGCCAAGCGCGCATGAAGTCGTCGAGAAACTGATCCCAGGTCTCGATGCCGAAACGGTGCATGTACGTCATCGGGAACGAGAAGGCGTGGTCGATGCCGATGATCACCGGCTCGCCGGTCTCGATGGCAGCGGCGCAGAACTGCGCGACTTCAAGGCGGGTCCAGTTCTTTGCGCCTTCGGCCGGTGTGTTGACCTTGATGGGCGCGTTGCCGTTCGGCGCTTCGTAGACCTGTAGCGCCCTGAGCCGGCTTTCCGGTGTTTGAGCGCCGGAGTAGTCGATGCCGATGTGGCGGGTGAACCTCATTGTGGACACGACTTACGGTGAGAATGAGCTGTTGCATCTCTTGCAACGGTTGCCGCTCCGCGCGTCATCCAGCCGGATCGCCCGGTCACGAAGCCGCGTCTCCGCCGAAAAGCCGGCCCGCTTTGGACAGTGCCGCGAGTGGCACCGCTGCCACGCGTTCACCGAGCGGGTAGCGTTTGGCGCCGGGGTAGACGATGCTGACCCGCTCGAGTCCCAGATCGTCGAGGGCGATGCGGATCGATGGCGTGAGCCTCGGTGCGTCGGCGCGCTTGCATTCAACGCCGAGCAATCGATCGCCACGGCGCAGCAGTAGATCGATCTCGGCGCCCTGGTGGGTGGCCCAGAACCAGGCTTCGTCGTGCGGTTCGGTTGCCAGCACCTGTTCGATGACGAAGCCCTCCCATGACGCGCCGAGCTTGGGATGCGACAGGAGCGCCTTCTCAGTCTCGAGCCCCAGCAGCTGGTGCAGCAAGCCGCTGTCGCGCACGTAAACCTTGGGCGATTTGACCTGGCGTTTGCCGAGGTTGGCGTGCCACGGCTGGAGCTGTCGCAGCAAGAGCGCCTCGGTGAGCAGGTCCAGATGGCGACGCGTCGTTGACGGACTCACCCCGAGCGCGCGGGCTGGCTCCACCGCGTTCCAGATCTGGCCATGGTAGTGCGCGACCATGGTCCAGAATCGGAGCAGTGCCGTGGCGGGCACGCGCACACCCCATTGCGGAAAATCGCGCTCGAGCAGGGTCTGGATGAATTGTCTGCGCCAGGCCATGCTGTCGCGTTCGCTTTTCGCCAGGTACGCGCGCGGAAAGCTGCCTCGATGCCAAAGTGCGTCCGCGGCATCCGCGCCGAGCTCCGCTAGCGAAAAGCCACCGATCTCGATCCGCTCCATACGTCCGGCGAGGGTCTCTGCACTCTGCCGCAGCAGTTCGCCCGAAGCGCTGCCGAGAATCAGAAATTTCCCCGGGCTTGGTCGGCGGTCGGCGAGTACCCGTAGAACGGGGAAGAGGTCCGGCCGGCGCTGGACTTCGTCGATGACGACCAGGCCCTTGAGTGGCTCGAGGGCCGTGCGGGGCTCCTCCAGACGGGCAAGGCTGACCGGATCCTCCAGGTCGAAATAGTTCGGTGAATCCTCCGCGAGCAGTTCCCGCGCGAGCGTCGCCTTGCCGGACTGCCGGGGACCCGTGAGTACCGCCACAGGGTTCCGGGCGAGGGCGGTGCGGATGTGTTCGAGGAGCGCTTTGCGGGCAATGGTCATGGCGGGAGCTTACCATGAAAATCCACCACCTCGTGCAGGATTTTCATGGTAATTTCCGGCGGTCCGCGCCTCGATGACGGCGGTTGATTGAGAGGTCAGGGCTCCGCCGATTGAAGCCTCGCGGCGCCGGAGGTTCCGGGCGCTGACCAGACGACGGTTGACGGTCTACTGAGTAGGCTGAGTATTCTCGCTCGGGCCCTCAAACCGCTGGACGACATGGAGCCGTTGGCGAGCACGAATCCGGCCACACCAGCAGGCGCCAGGTGATGCGCGATGTGCTGCACCCAGGCGTAGTTGGCGTTGCGGGCCGGTGGCGTGCCGTACTGCCAGCGCTTGTCGTCCTTCAGGCGCTCGCCGCCCCAGTCGGAGATATTGAACGGCGGGTTGGCGAGATGTAGTCGCCCTTTAGGTCCGGGTGGCGGTCGTTGTGGAAGGTGTCGCCGTGGCCTATTTGTCCGCCGATGCCGCGGATGGCGAGGTTCATCTTGGCGAGCCGCCAGGTGGTGTAGTTCGACTCCTGGCCGAAGATGCTGATGTCGGTGAGCCGGCCGCCGTGGGCGGCGATGAATTCCTCCGACTGCACGAACATGCCGAATGAGCCGCAGCAGGGGTCGTAGACGCGGCCCTCGTAGGGTTCGAGCATCTCGACCAGCAGCTTCACCACGCAGCGCGGTGTATAGAACTCGCCGCCCTTCTTGCCTTCGGCGCTCGCGAACTGGGAAAGGAAGTATTCGTACACGCGGCGGAGCACGTCCTTGGCGCGCGCTTCCTTGTCGCCTACCTGGATGTTGCTGATCATGTCGATGAGCTGCCCGAGGCGCAGCTTGTCGAGCGCCGGGCGGGCGTAGTCTTTCGGTAGCCCGCCCTTGAGTGTGCCGTTGTCGCATTCGATGGCGGTCATGGCATCGTCGACGAGCTGGCCGATGGTCGTTTGCCGGGCCTGGGCCTTTAAGTGCGACCAGCGTGCCTCGGGCGGTACCCAGAAGATGTTGAGCGCGCGGTATTCATCCTGGTCTTCCGGGTCGGCGTCCTGGGCGCGCTCGGCGTCGAGCCTGGCTTGCTGCTACTCGAAGGCATCGGAGATGTATTTCAGGAAGATGAGCCCGAGCACCACGTGCTTGTACTCGGCGGCGACCCTGGAACCGCCCAGCGCGTCGGCCATCTGCCAGAGCTGGGCCTCGTAGCCGACGTTGGCGGCGGTCTTTGCCTTCGTTGTTGCTTTCTTCTGTGCTCTAGCCATGCGGATTCTCGCTGGAGGCGGCTAATCGAGCAGCCGCAGATAATCTTGGTAGCGATACAGCCGGTCGCGCTTGCGCTCGCCCACTTCGGCAAGGATGCCGGCTTTGATCAGTACTTCAATCGATTTGCCCGCGGTCGGCTTGCTGGTGGAGAGCAGCCGCGTGACAAGGGGCATCGTGATAACCGGGTGCTCGGGCAGTAGCTCGAAGAGCTGGATGGACGTGACGGTTGCACCGGGTGTCGCGAGCAACGTTTGTCGGTCTTCGGTCACCCGGGCGTAAAGTCCACGTGCCGTTCGCGTGGCGTCGGCGGCGATTTCGGAAACACCATCCAGGAAGAACCGCAGCCAGCCGACCCAGTCACCCTCGGTCCGAATTGCGGAAAGCCAGCGATAGTAGGCCGCCTGGTTCTGCTTCAAGTAGAGGCTCAGGTACAGCAGCGGGCTCTGAAGTAGCCGCCAGTGGTCGAGCAGTAGCGCGATCAGCATTCGCCCGAGGCGGCCGTTGCCGTCGAGGTAGGGGTGGACGGTTTCGAACTGGACGTGCGCCAGCGCGATGCGCAGCAGTGGTGCCAGGTCATCCTCGGCGTGAATGTAGCGCTCAAGATTGCCCAGCAGGTCTGCAACCCGCTCCGGTGGCGGCGGTACGAAAACGGCATTGCCCGGCCGGCTGCCGCCGACCCAGTTCTGGGAGCGGCGAAGCTCGCCCGGCTGTTTGTTGGCGCCGCGCACGCCTTGCATCAGGATCCAGTGGCAGTCGTTGAAGAGCCGGATCGAGATGGGCGCGCCATTCGGCGAGTGGATCTGATCGAACGCGTGGTTGATGGCCGCGACGTAGTTCGTGACTTCCTCGATGTCCTCGATGCGGGATGCGCCCGGCTCGTCCGTCTGCTCCCAGGCCAGCACATCGACCAGCGTCGCCTGCGTGCCCTCGATCTCGGAGGACAGCAGGGCTTCCTTACGCACGAAGGCATAGATGAACCAGTCGAGGTACGGGATCATCTCGCCGGCCAGATCTAGGCGGGCCAGCGCGGCTTCGGCCTCGCGCAGCGGGTCGGTTAGCGTCGCCAGTTGCTTCGCGGCGAGCCGGGGCGGGAGGCGGTCAGGCACGAAGGCGTCGAACGACTCACCGGCGACGGAGGTGGTGACGTATCGGCCTGTGGGCTGCGCGTTCATGGTAAGAGATTCTTTACCATTACTGAGATAGAGTAAAGATCTATTTACTAATCTGCCCGGTATGTGAAGCTAGCTTTACTGACGGCGAGATGCCCAGATTGGGTAAGGCGAGACCTAATCTGGGCATGTTCTGGATTCATCGTTTCAGTGCTCAGCAGTCAGGTAAGTGTTTCTGGCACTCCGTCAGCGCCGCAGCGCTGTCGGACCGCGCGTCGTCTCGCGCCGCGTCTCGCGAGGCGACGGTACGTGTCGCGGGGCATTACTCCCGCCTGGAGCTGGCCTGGTCTCAGGCCGCGCCGGGCGTTCCGGTGGGAACGGCGGTCGGCGCTTGCAGGCTCCAGGGAGCCGGTGGGTTTCTTGTCGGTTTACCTCCTTTGGGTTTTTGCACACGGATTTGCCACTTTGCCGCAGTGGCCGCCGATAAATTGGTTCGTTGGGCGCATTTTGCGAACGCGTCATTCGCGCGTCACTCGTGAACTCGGTCGGAAAGTCGCGCGGTTGCTGGGGATCCCGCCCATGTCACTACCCCGCATCGCTGCTAGTGACATGGGCGGCTTCGCTCGATCTCGGCGACGAGCCCCTGCGCCGGTGCGTGCAGTTCTGCCGGCACCCAATCCGGGAATCGCAAACGCTGCGCGTGTCGATCGGCTTTCGCGCCGCGGTAGGTGTCTGTCGGTCTTGTAGTAGTAATGGTTATTTGGTTTCTATCGGTATTGGGTAATGCGCCCGGGTTCGCCGTGTGTGGCGCAGCCGCGTCTGGTTGGTCCGCGTCCGGTGCGAATACGGATGTGGTGGCGGCACTTCGGAGACGATGTACGTGCCGCCGCGCATGCGCCCTTGCGCTCGAAGCGCACGTAGCCGGCGCCGCTCGCGCAGCAGCGCATAGATGCCGTCCCGCCCCAGGTGGCCGCGCTTCTTCAGGTCGTTCACCAGCACCTTCCAGTCGCCGGCGCGCCGCGCGGCGGATGGATCTCACCAGCACGCATGCCGGTATAGAGAGCAAGTCGGACGATCTGGCCGAGCATCGGGTTGGAATGTTTGTCGCAGGCGCGCAGAAGCTGCAACCTACGACCGCGGGCTCGCCGTGTGCGAGCGATACCGGTTCTCGATCTACGATTCGATGATTGTTGCCTCGGCACTTCTGGCCAGTTGTCGAGTGCTGTATTCCGAGGACCTTAATGACGGCCAACGCATCGACGACCAACTCACCATCAGAGATCCGTTCAGCATGAAGTGATGGGCGGTTTACGATGAAGGGGTACTGGGCGGGCATTGCCGTCCCGGCGCCGAACGGACTGGTAATGACAGAACGTGACAGGAGTGCGTCACGATCAGGTGACGCACGCGGCTGCGCTGATATCGCGATTGTCATCGAACAATGAACAATGTTTGAACGCTCTACCGGGGTAGGGCATCGCGCTGCACCTCAATCGTTTTCTGTGGGCTGATCGTTTTCAATCGGAACGGAATCCGGCGGGCCGGTCCAGACCTCCTGCCAGGCGGAGAATTCGGCGGGCCGTATGCGGTAGCGAGCGTAGTTTCCCTCATGCAGGCTAAGGAGCTCAGTTTCCGCGCTTTCCCTGAACTGCTCGCGGTCCGCCGGGGGGAGATTCTCCCTCGCCCATGACGCGATATGCGCGGTCGCTGCCTTCCTGTTCATGCTCCCACGGACGACCTCACTGACTATGCTGCGGAGCGCGTCGCGGTAGCGGAGCCTGAATGGATCAGGCTCGCCCAGCGACTGCCTGACGGCGACATAGCGCGCCGCGGAGCGTTCATAGGCCCAGATGAATACGTCCCGGAGAAGATCGATCCGGTTCACCTCGTAGACGCCGAGCACTGCCTCCGTATAGAGGGCGCGCGGAACATCGGTGAAAGAGAGCGGCGCAAGATTGCCCCTGATGAACGGTATATTGGCGGCCAGACGCGAGACGTGTTTGTTCACATCATCGAAGGGCTGAAGATAGGGAAGCTGCACCATGACAAAGAAGGCCTGCTCGAACGGGTCGTCGATCGCGGTGGCTGTTGCCAGGAGCTGGTCGAAGCACTCTTCGATGAGCTGCGGCACTTCGAGTGGATGAAAGACGGATTCGTCGATGCCAACCCCGATGTGCCGAAGCCGGCCCGCCGCCTCCTGATCGGGCAGCAGGTTGTTCGCGAGGATGGCGTGAAGGTTGAGGATCGTATAGTGGTTAAAGCCGATCTCATCCGGCATGCCGACCAGAAACTCGATCGCGTCCTTGTGGTTTAGGATCATCTGTGCCTCCAACCGCTCACGGCCGTCGGCCTCTTCGCCGAATTCAATGAGACGCCGGGTGTCGAGCAGGGAGTAGGTGTTGCCCTCCAAGCGGCTCGAGTTCCATGACAGGTCGATCAGGAGGCGGTTCAGGATCTGGCGGGCGTAGGTCCCTGCCGGCTGCGATGCGAAGCCCGGGCGGCCAACTTCCGCGAGGTGCGCGCGATCTTCTGCGGTGAGATAGGCGGTGACGCCTGGCCGATAGGCGTCGAGAAATTCCCGCCTATAGCCGGCCGGTTTGCGCGCCGCCGGCGGCTGCCGGAGATGGGCGCGGATTTCGGCACCGGCCTTGGAAAGCGGAACGAGGGCCGCGCCCTCTTCCCTCTCCTCCGGGGCGCCGGCAGGCACCGCGCCGCCATTTGGCGCGGGCAGATGGTACGTCGTCCAGCGTCCCTCGCCCTTCCTGGCGAGGCGTCCGGCATCGACGAGGTATTTGAGGCGGTATTGCAGGGTGCGAAGCGGCAAGGCAGACGCCAACGCGGGCGCAATCTGCTGCGCCGTCACGCCGCCCGGATGACGGCGCACGGCCTCCTCGATCGCTTCTAGCTCTTCGGGGGGTATGCGTTTGGCGATCGGCCGGCCTTTCGTTGCGCGTAAACTATATGCGCAATTAAAGCATAGCTACGCGCAACTAACTAGTCTGTGCGCAACTCAAACTGCGCATATCCGAGCATAGTTGCGCGTAGGCAACATACGCGAAATAAATCGGTCCCACCGGGCCAATGCGGGCCAGGATCAAATTCCAGAATCGAAAGCTGCAGACCGCTGTTGGCTCAGCCGCCGGAGATCGCCATTGAAAAACGGCTAGGCGCTCTGGGTGCTGCCCGTCGTGGCGACTTGACACTGACCCAGTTCGGCCGAGGCACCTGGCAGAGGAGGTGTGACGACCACATGACCGAAGCCGCGCCGGCCCCATCCGGCCAAGAGTGCCCGCGCCCGATGGTCGCGCTACGACGAGATTGGGAGTGCCCGAATGGTCATTCACCGGGCCATCACCGGCCCGGCCTCGGGAGCAGGTGATCCGTCGTCTCGCCCCAGGCGTGCAGAGCGGCCCTGACCCGTTCGAACAGGGCGACGAGCGCCGCATCCGGATCCTCGTCGGGCTCGCGTTGGGGATCGTCCCATTGGCGTGAGACATCGACTCCCTGGAAGGCGGCGATGCGGATCTCCTCCAGGTGGAGCTCGCCGTTCGCGTCACACCGCAGTTTGATCTCCGGGTCTCCTTGCCAGGCGAGGACGGCGGGGAATCGACCCGGGATCTCGTGCACGACGTCCTCGGAGACGATGCGCTCAATCTGCTCCAGCCGACCGCGGATCTCGCGCATCCAGTCGGCCCAGGCCACTCGACCGGGCATCGGCAGCGACTTCCCCCACTCGAGGCCAGCCCGCAGCACGATGTCGACCCGAACCCAGGGCTGTTCGGTTTCCATCCCCGCGGCGGACTCGCGACCGTGCAGCTCGGTCAGAAGGTCCCGCTCCACCGTGGCCATCCGGGCCGTCAGCAAGGCGTCCCAGCGGAACGAGATGGAACCGCTCACGTGGAACGGCGCTGAAAGGCCGCGACCGATCGGCTCCACGTGGACCACGAACTCACGTTCGAGCGAGCAGGGATCGATTCTCTCCTGGCCGCCGGTGCCGATCATCGGTAGACGGCTCTGCCGCAGGGCCGCCATGAAGGCCGACTTGAACGCCTCGTAGTTCATGGGGCAGCTACGGTGACAAGGTCCTGAGCCTCGGGACTTGCCGCCATTCAAACATCGAACATTGCCTTAACGCCATTCGAAAGGTTGCATTTATTCTTCAATATCCTGAACACTCTGTCGCTCTGTAATGAAGGGATCCTAATAGTCGGTGGCGCGACTTCGGTAGCACAAGCTTTTGCTTTGCGGCGACCGTGCGCGCGTCGAGGCTTTTCGATCCACGCGAGGCCCGGAAACCCTGATGCTCGATACCATAACCAGGCTACTGCGGTCCATCGAGGGACGCGGCTCCTTCGCCAGCCGGGAAACGACCGCAGCCAGGGACCTCCGCTTGGAGGTCAACGGCGTCGGCGCGATTCGTCTGCCTGTATCTGCAAAGCTGGCCCGCGGGCTCTGCCGCATTGCTCGCCCAGCGCGGTTCGGCTCTCGCGACCAGACACTAATGGACAAAGACGTGCGCGATACCTGGGAGATCGCGCGCAGCCGCGTCAAGGTCGATGAGCGCCGGTGGAAGCAGACGCTCGAGCCGCAGCTCGAGAAGATCAAGGTAAACCTCGGCTTGCCGGCGACCAGCCGCCTCGTGGCGCAGCTATACAAGCTGCTCGTGTACGAGCCGGGTCAGTTCTTCGTATCCCACCAGGACTCGGAGAAGGCCGACGAAATGATCGGGACTCTGGCGGTGGTGCTTCCCTCGACCTATAGGGGGGGCACGGAGGTGATCGAGCACCGCGGCGAGAAGGTCACCTATCGGCGGACAAGCCGGTCGGCGAAGTCGCTCACCTTCATTGCTTTCTATGCCGACTGCCACCACGAGGTACGGCCGGTCACGGAAGGATTCCGGGTCGTGCTCCTGTACAACTTGCTGATACGTGAGGGAGGGACTTCTCGCCTGCAAGCGGAAGACGCGGGGGCGATCGACAGTCTGGCGAAAGAGGTTGCTACTTACTTCGAGGCGCCCGTCTCTGAGTACTCCTGGCAAGCGCCCGAGCCACCCGAGAAGCTCGTCTATCTGTTGGATCACGACTACACACAAAGAAGCCTGACATGGCACCGGCTGAAGCGTGTCGATGCCTCGCGAGCTGCGGCGCTACGCGCCGTTGCCGAGCGCCTGGATTGCGAGGCGCACCTGGCCCTGGCCGACATTCACGAATCCTGGTCCTGCGAGGAAGATTCGTATGCGTGGGGCTATCGCGCGTACAACGACTACTACGACGATGACGAGGACGAGGAGGAAGAGGAGCTCGAAGAAGACGACGGCCTTGGCCAGCATGAGGACCTGCTCCTCACCGAACTTCTGGACAGTGGTGTCGAACTCCGCCATCTGCTCGACACGTCGGGGAAGGTGTTGGGCCCCCGACCCTGCTACGTCCCCTCGACCGAGCTCTGCTACACGAAGGTCAACTCGGAGACCGAGCCGTTCCGCTCAGAGCACGAGCCGTGGATGGGCAACTACGGCAACACCGTGGACCGCTGGTACCATCGGGCCGCCGTCGTGCTATGGCCGCGAAGCAGGACGTTCTCGATCCGGGCCAAGATCGATCCGGTTTGGGCGGTCGACGAGCTCGCGAGGCTGCTGCGCAAGAGCACCCCGTGCGAAGCTCGCGCACAGGCGCAGTCGCTCCTTTCTTGCTGGCGAGATGTCGTATCGCAGGCGGGGAGCAGGCGCCTGCTCTCCAAGACCATGAGGGTGGTGAGCGCCCTGGGAGATCGAGAGCTGGCCGCCTCCTTGCTGGAGCCGTTTGCACTCGAGCACGTTGGACCTGCGTCGGCGCCACCTCTCGCGGGACTCCTCGACGCGTACGGGGTCCCCTGGTGCTGGGAGTTGTTCCTGCGGTGGGACGGTGAGACTCATCGCTTCGATTGGGACCACCGCCAGGCGTGGTACGAGCGTATGCCCGAGCTTTGCGAAGTGCTTTGCGCCAAGGGAGCGCAGTCAGGCAGGAAGCTCGCGCAGCGGGTAGTCGCCCACGAGTGGGGGCGCGCCGGCGCGGCGTGTGCAGAGGCGCTCGAGGATCCCAACCGACCGGAAGCCGGGCGGGAACTCGCCACCATCGGGAGCTGGCTGATCTACGTGCTGGAGAGCTCGGTCGAAGTGGGACGCCATGACGTACACGGCGACATCGTGCGCTTTCTCATTGCCGATGACACCCGCTTCCCCGACGAGGCACTTGTGGCGGCACTGCGTGAGTGTCGCGGGCGCCATCCGCCCAAGGAACTAAAGCATCTCGGGCTGGGAGAGTTGCTGGAGCACGGCACCAGCAGGTTGGCCGCGGTGCTGGCGGCACCGAAGCGCAGTGTCGACGACTGGACCATCGAGCCACCGATGAAGTGCGCGTGTGGTCTGTGCGAGACTCTGGGTCAATTCCTGGCGAGTGAGGACCGGATTCGACTCGAATGGCCGCTCGCGAAAGACAAGCGCCGACACGTCCACCAGCAGATTGACCGCTACGACCTGCCGGTGTCGCACGCCACGAAGCGCGAAGGCCGGCCGTTCAAGCTCATGCTCTCCAAGCGCAAAGCGCTCTTCACTCGTGAAGCGGAGCGGCGCGAACAGCGAAAGCGCGAGCTCGCCTGGCTCAAGCGCCAGCGTCGGGTCTTCGTTTGAGCCGGCGCCACCGTCGCGTTGTTGCCCGTAAGCGAGCATCGTCGCTCCACTCGCCTGCGTGCAAGCCGAGGTAAGCACCAACGGGCGCAGGTGGTTGTTCTTCTGGGAAGAAATCAATCGAGGCCGGTGACCGGTCCGCGGACTGTGAAGATTGCGACCTCCACAGCGCGCAGCGTCGTGGTGTAGCACGTAACATGTTGATTATAGAACAAAATCCATTGTGGCCAGGGGCGGAATCGAACCACCGACACGCGGATTTTCAGTCCACCTGGTCAGCCTGTAACTGTTTGTTTATCAATAATTTACCGGGACGCCCGTTGCCCCAAAATGCACAACCATGCACAGCTCATCTACGCAAAACTCACGCACTTGATTTGTCGATATTTCTTGGACTGGGCACTTGAAGGTTGGGGGGAGGGATGCAGACAGCGGAGTCTACTCATCGAGAATGACTTGGATGCTTCGCTTGAGCTTTGGAAGCTCCGACTCAACTGCATTCCACACGATGTCGAGGTCAATCTCGAAATAGTGGTGCGCGAGAATGTTTCGCATACCGATAATGGACCGCCAAGCCACGTCGGGGTGTTTCTCCTTAAGGCTCTCGGGTAACGTGCGGCACGCTTCACCGATGATTTCTAGGTGCCTCACCATCCACACTTGAATCAGTTCATCACGCTCAAAAGCTTCGCGCCCCTTGGGTGCGTATCTTTCTATACGTTCTATCGCTTCTAGAATGTCCCGCAGCTTCTCTGTGTCGTCCCTCAAAGTGGTATTGCCTCCTGCAGTACCCGCTCGCGTATACGTCCCTTTAACCCTTTCTCAGTCACCACATCAACGGGGCAGCCGAGCAAATCCTGGAGGTCCATCAAAAGCCCGCCAAGGTCGAACAAGCTCCGCTTTGCTTCCATATCAACCATGAAATCAACGTCGCTCCCCGGTTGGCTTTCTCCCCGGGCCACGGAGCCGAACACTCGCACGTTATTGCCGCCATGGAGAGCGGCGATGCGGAGTATCTCGGCGCGATTCTCGCGCACCGCTTCCAGATCAAACGTGCGTACCTCCTTACTGTGAGGATTCATTCCGTCTCACCGCTCTGCGATATTCTTTAGCCACTCCCACGTACCGTCGTGGATGTCATACATGTACTGTAACCCTCAAGTTCATTCTAGCGTAAAGCCGCCCAAAGCCGACTCAAAGAGCTGGTGCGCACCACGGGTCACCCGGATATCGTCGCCGAGTTCGGCGTACCGCGCTCGACCGCAATCGGATGGCTACGCGGGGACTACCAACCGGTCGTCTCGGGCAATGTGCTCGATAGAGACCACGTCGAGCTCCAAGCCGAAGTCTTAGAGTTGCGACAACAGATCCGGAAACTGGCCAGCATTATCCGTTTGCTGCTCGCACTCGTTCGAGCCCTCGATATCCGGCTCGACCGACGCCGTTTACCGGAGGGTGACGCGAAGGCTGGACTACTTCGCGCTATCGACCGCGCGCAGGATGTTCTCTCGCCACGAGGGGCGCTGCGGATCTTGCGTCTGTCGCCTTCGCGCTACCGTCAATGGCGGCGTGCGGAGCAGGCGTGCGGACTCGACGACCAACCGAGCTGTCCGCGGTCGACACCGACCCAGTTGACGGCCGAGGAGATCCTGACGATGAAGTCGATGGTCGAGTCACTAGAATACCGGCACGTACCGACCGGCAGGCTGGCCGTACTCGCTCAGCGCGTGGGCCAAGTGTTCGCAGCCCCAACCACGTGGTACAAGCTGGTACGCTCGCGCGGTTGGCGCCGGCCGCGTCATCGCATTCATCCCGTGAAACCGAAGACCGGTGTCCGTGCCCGTGCGCCCGATGAGCTGTGGCATGTCGACACCACGATCATCAAACTCGTTGACGACACCAAAGTGTACTTGCACGCAGTGATCGACAACTTCTCACACAAGATCCTCGCTTGGCGTGTAGCGAAGCAGTTTGAGATTGCCAGCACCGTGGCGATCTTGCACGAAGCCGCCCGAGGCGCCGTCACTGCTGAAGAGACACCGACGCTGGTCGCTGACGGCGGCGTCGAGAACGTCA
>CAJHYW010000078.1_pt1 | contig 14580 bp, 12 predicted proteins | sample 9198811 | NCBI WGS metagenome assembly CAJHYW01 (sample SAMEA7708378, study PRJEB35096) | sediment metagenome | biome: marine neritic benthic zone biome [ENVO:01000025]; feature: sediment [ENVO:00002007]; material: shallow marine sediment [ENVO:03000034] sea grass bed [ENVO_01000059] ...
ACAGGCGGCGGTCAAAGTCGCTACATGAGGAATCAGGAGGAGGAAACATGCTTGGTAGAGCTACGAAGTTAACAACCCGACTGTGCGCCGCCGCGGTGGCGTCGTGTCTTGTAACAACCACTGCCGTTGCCGACGTGCCCGAGTCGGACGACCCCATCAAGGTGATCGTGAACAACTGGACCAGCCAGCTCGTGCTGGCAAACGTCAGCGGGTTGCTGCTGCAGAAAATGGGCTACAACGTCGAGTACAAGCCATCCGACACCCAGCTTCAATACACGGCCATGGGTAACGGCGACATGCACTTCCAAGTCGAGGTTTGGGAAGGCACCATGAAGAAGCCCTTCGATAAGGAAGTGGCAGCGGGCCGTATGCTCGATGCAGGGGCCCATGACGCCGCGACCCGCGAAGACTGGTGGTATCCGGCCTATGTCGAAAAAGTATGTCCGGGGCTGCCGGACTGGGAAGCGCTAAAGAGCGAAGCGTGTATGAAAGCGTTGTCCGTCCCGGAGACGGCTCCCCGGGGTCGCTATCTGGCCGGTCCCGTCGACTGGGAGAAGCCCGACATGGAACGCGCCGAGGCGCTTGGCTTGGAGATGGAAATCGTCAACGCTGGCCAGGCTTCCGCGCTATGGGCCGAGCTCGACGCCGCGTACAAGCGTAACGAGCCGATCATGTTGTTCAACTGGACACCGAACTGGGTCGAAGCAAAGTACGAGGGTAGATTCGTGGATTTTCCGGACCACGACCCCAAGTGCGAATCCGATGAAAGCTGGGGGATAAATCCAGACCTCGCATACGACTGCGGTAACCCAAAAAACGGCTGGCTGAAAAAGGGTGTCTGGTCTGGTCTGCCGGACAAGTGGGCGTGCGCCTACGAGTTGATCCAGAACATCAACTTTAGCAACGCGCAGATCGCGGCGGCCGCGGCGGCGGTGGACGTGGACGGTCTAAAGCCGGAGGAAGCCGCGCAAAAATGGGTCGACGAAAACGAGAGCGTGTGGCAGGCGTGGATGCCGGCCTGCGCGGGGTAGAGCGTTTCTCTCAGTACGCTGCGTACCACCCCTAATTTCATACGATAACCCACCATCCCCTCCCGTAGTTGGGAGGGGATGGTCGGGGAAAGCATTTGAACAATGCTTAGCCGACGCCCGCAAAGCGCGCGGTCCAAGGGCTTTAACACCGGACACGTTTTCGCTCTTGGATTTCTGGCGCTGTTGAGCTTGTCGCCCAGCCGGGCGATGTCTCAGTCCGACCTCGACAAATTTTATGTCGAGGGCAACTGCCCCGGCTGTGACTTGCGCGGTGCCAACTTGTTGAGCGCCATGCTGTGGCGGGTCGACTTGAGCCGTGCGGATTTGAGCAACGCCGACCTCAGCGATGCCGAGCTGCATCGTGCCGATCTCACCAGTACGAGCTTCCGTAATGCCAACCTCACACATGTCTTGTTGACCAGCGCGCGGGTGAGCCACGGCGATCTGAGCGGTGCGCAGCTCTTCAAAGCGAACTTGAGCGACGCCGTGCTCGAGTCGGCCGTGCTCGTGGGTGCCGACCTCTCCGGTGCCATGCTGGAGCGCACCGACCTCACGAATGCAAAACTTGCCGGCGCAAACCTGCGCGGGGCCGTGTTGAGCGATGCGGTCCTGAAGGGGGCCGACTTGCGCGATACGGACCTGAGCGAAGCCGATTTGAGCGGGGCGGACCTGCGCGGCGCCAAGCTGTCGGGGGCGGACCTCAAAGCGGCGGTATTGACGGGCGCCGACCTGCGCGACGCGGACCTCGAAGGCGTCGACCCGCGTGGTGTCGATTTCAGCGACGTCAAGACATCGGATTAAGGGGACAATCGAGGATTGCAGTATGGAGCGTGAAGTCAAACTATCCTGCCATGATGTGTGGCAAATCTTCGGCCCGCATCCAAAGCGCTTGCTCAGTAATCGAAGCACGCCGCCCACCTTGGAAGAGATCACCCAAAGCGGACACATCGGTGCCGTGCGTGGCGCAGAGTTCGATGTGGGGCGTGGCGAGATACTCATGGTCATGGGGCTCAGCGGCTCTGGCAAATCCACGTTGGTACGCTGTCTCACACGGCTCATCGAGCCTACGGCTGGGCAAGTCAACTTCGAAGACAAGGATTTGCTTGCGGCCACCCCCGATGAGTTGATCGAGATTCGACGTCACAAGATGGGGATGGTGTTCCAGCATTTCGGTCTGTTGCCCCACCGTACGGTGTTGGAGAACGTTGCCTTTCCGCTGGAGATTCAAGGCGTAGAGAAGCATAGGCGACTCGAGAAGGCCGGCGAGATCATTAGTATTGTCGGGCTAGAGGGGCGTGAGGATTACTACCCTCGGGAGCTTTCCGGCGGGCAACAACAACGCGTCGGGATCGCACGCAGCCTCGCGGTGGAACCCGATATCTGGTTTCTGGATGAGCCCTTCTCGGCGTTGGACCCGTTGATTCGCCGCGAGATGCAGGATGAATTCATGCGGCTACAAAAGATGCTGCACAAGACGATTGTGTTTATCACCCATGATTTCGATGAGGCCGTGCGTCTCGGAGACCGTATCGCCATCATGAAGGATGGGCTCATAATACAGCTCGCCACACCCGAACAGCTGGTCACTCATCCAGCCGATGACTACGTGGCCCAGTTCACCGAACAAGCGCCGCGCGAGAAACTGATCTCGGTGGGTAGCATCATGCTCGCACCCAATGGACAGCCATCGCCGGGCAACGCCATCGAGATAACGGCGAAGCTGGAGAATGTCGCGGCAAGGGTATTGGGCTCGGACACACCGGTCCCGGTGGTCGATGACCAAGGAACCGTCGTCGGGTCGTTGTCGCGCGAGGTGTTGCTGCAGACCCTGTTTCCAGATCGCCCATGACTGCGGACACGCTGCCGGCGGGTGTCGCCTCCGAGGTCAACCGTACGCTTTTGCGACGCGTGTTTTGGTTCGCGCTGCCTTTTCTGCTGGTGATTGCCACGATCGTATTGCGCGATGTTATCCCCTGGATCGACAAGTTTCCGAAGAAGTGGGTTATCCCGCTCAAGGGTTGGATCTCCAGGTTGTTCGAGTGGCTTGGATACGAGCTCGATTTTGGGTTGTTCAAATTCCGCGACATCACGCGTGGGTTTGCCCATCTGCTCGAATGGCCGCTGCAATGGTCGGAGGCAATCTTCTACAAAGGCATTCCCGCCTTAGGCGTTTTCCCCATACCCTGGGTCACCTTTGTGGGTCTGGTCGTGATCCTGGGGCACTACATCGCCGGCTGGCGGTTGGCGTTGGTTGCCGGTGGGTGTTTTCTTTATCTGGCCGTTTTCGAGGTCTGGGCAGCGTCGATGGAGACCTTCGCCCTGGTGATCATAACGGTGCCTTTTGCCGCCCTCAGCGGTCTTGTCCTGGGCATCCTCGCGGTGCGCCACAAAAAGTTCGACACCATACTCACGCCGATTTTCGATGTCATGCAAAGCACCCCGGCGTTTGCCTATTTGGTACCGGTGATCGTGTTGTTTGGGTTCGGTCAGGTACCGGCTATGATCGCCACCGCCATATTCGCCACGCCGCCGATGGGCCGCTGTGTGATCCTCGGTCTTCGTACGGTGCCGGCGAACATCACGGAAGCGGGTCGTATGGGGGGGTGCACTCCACGTCAGATGTTGTGGAAGGTTCAGCTGCCCTCCGCGCGCGACACCATCATGGTCGGCGTGAACCAGGTGATCATGCAGACCATGGCGATGGCGGTCATCGCTTCACTGATCGGGGCATCGGGGTTGGGCCATAATTTGTTGGCGTCGCTGGACACCCTGCGCCTTGGGGCGGCGCTGGAGCAAGGGGTAGCGATCACGGTGATCGCCGTCGCGCTGGACCGGTTGAGCCGCGCCTATACGGTGAAAAAACCCGTACATGTGGACCGCGATGCACCACTTTGGGTACGGCGGCCGCATCTGTTGTGGGGTATCGCATTCACGGGGGTATCGATCACGCTAGCGTCGTGGACGCCCGCGCTTCGACTCCTGCCAGAGCACTTGACCATCACCACCGCGCCAATGTGGGACGCGATCATCGAATACACGACGGTCACCTGGTACGACGCCCTACAAGTGTTCCGCAATTTCTTTTTGCTAAATATCCTCATCCCCATCCGCAACTTTGCATCCACCCTGCCGTGGCTGGGCGTGGTGTTGTTTTTCGCCGCCTTGGGTTTTCGGCTGGGCGGCTGGAGGCTGGGTTTGCTGGTGGGGCTTCTGCTCGGCTTCATCGCGGTGACCGGTTTCTGGAAACCGGCGATGATCACGGCCTATATGATCTTCACCGCCGTGATCATCTGCGTTATCGGCGGGTTTCCGTTGGGTTTGTGGGCGGCGCGGAGCGAACGGGCGCAGACGGTCATCATCACCGTGTGCGACACCATGCAGACATTGCCCTCGTTTATCTACCTGATCCCGGTGGTGATGTTGTTCAAGGTGGGGGATGTGGCGGCGATCATCGCGGTGCTGGCTTTCGCCCTGGTACCCATGATCCGCTACACCAATCTCGGTCTGCGCCGGGTTCCAAAAGAAACGGTTGAAGCGGCTATTGCGCAGGGTACGACCAAGCGGCAACGTCTTTGGAAGGTCGAAATGCCCATCGCGATCCCCGAGATCATGTTGGGGGTGAACCAAGTGATCTTCATGGCCTTGTTTATGGTTGCGATCACGGCGCTCATCGGCACCAAGGACCTCGGTCAAGAGATCAACCGTGCCCGTTCCGATGCCGACCCGGGCCGTGCGCTGGTCGCTGGCTTTTGCATCGCCTTCATGGGGATCGTCGCCGACCGCTTGATCAAGACCTGGAGCGACAAGCGCAAGGCCAAGCTCGGCATCGATTAACGGAAGGGAGTAGGGGTCAAGTTAGTAGTTTAGTAGGGGTCAAGTCTTAACTTTCTACATCCCAGGAAAAGGATATGGTTTGTGCAGGGCATGACATGGGATGTAGAAAGTTAAGACTTGACCCCTACCCCTAGGAGACACCACCTATTCGATTCAGGGCGAAAGCGTGTGGGGAAGTAGCTAAGCTTTCCCCGGTACAACCGATGATAAACAATATTCTCATAGCGACGGACGGGTCGGCGGCGGCGAACAGAGCGCTTCCGCTTGCGGCCCATTTGGCACGGACCAATGATGCGGCGCTCTACTTGCTGACCGTGGTTCGGGATATACAAGTGCCGCCGGAAATGAAAGACATGGCACGGGTGGAGAACCTCGGTGAGACCCGCGTGAGTGTGCTCGAGTTTGTTGCCAATCAGATTTTGGAGAGTGCCGAGCAGCGTCTGAAGAACGACGGGGTGGAGAAAATATACCGGGCCATTGCCAATGGTGACCCCGCGACCGAGATCGTCAGATACGCGAAGAAACACGACATCGACCTCATCGTGATCGGTACCCGCGGGCTCGGCCAGGTCAAGGGCATGCTGATGGGGAGCGTGTCGCGAAAAGTCGCAAACGTATCCGACACCAACTGCTTGCTGGTCCGTTAGCCTAACTCGGGGACGAATTTCGGGGACAGTTTACTTTTTTCGTACCGGTCACCCGGAGACACCACAGCGCGCTCCGGGAAAAAAGTAAACTGTCCCCGAAATTCCCCGAAATATCCCCTAGGCGCGCACGCGGGTCTTTTCCGGGTCGTAGAAGGGGAAGGGGACGACCTTGGCCGGGATACGTTTCTGGTGTCCGTCGATCCTGCCTACCTCGACCTCGGTGCCATCCTCGCCGTATCCAACGGCCATCCGGCACAGCGCGATATTCTTTCTTAGAACAGGCGAGCGGGTCGCGCTGGTGATTACACCTACCTGGCTGCGTCCGACGTGCACGCTGTCGCCACTCGAGGCCGTCTCCTCGCCGGCGAGCTCCAAGCCGACCAGACGGCGTTGCGGGTGAGTCTTTCGTTCCAGTAGTGCGGCCCGGCCAAGAAAATCCTCTTGCTTTGTTTTTAGTGGAACGGTAAAGCCGATCCCCGCTTCGAAGGGGTCGGTTTGGTCGCAGAACTCCGCGCCGGCAAAGACCAGCCCCGCCTCTATACGCAGCATGTCAAGTGCGTCCAACCCGAGAGGCGTGAGGTCGTGGGGTTGTCCCGCCTCCCACACCGCATCCCAAACCGCGGGTGCGTCTTTGGGATGACACCAAATCTCGTAACCCAGCTCACCCGAGTAGCCGGTGCGCGAAACGACAATCGGTATTCCGTCGAAGTTTCCGATACGCCCGATGCTCAAGCGGAACCATCCGAGCTCTTCGACGGTCGGTTGGGCGGGTGGTGTCCAAATCACTTCGGACAAGATCGTGCGGCTCTTTGGTCCCTGCACGGCGATGTTGTGGAGCTGCTCGGTCGACGCCTTGACCCATACGCGCAAGCCCCGTTTCTCGGCTTGCTCTCTGAGCCACAGACCGCTGTAGTCATCGCCGCCCACCCAGCGGAAGTTGTCCTGGCCAAGCCGCATCACCGTGCCGTCATCGACCATGCCACCGGTGTCGTAGCACATGGCCGTGTATACGACCTGACCGACGGAGAGACGGCGTATGTTACGCGTCACTGCCCACTGCAAAAGCGTTTCTGCATCGGGGCCGACCACCTCGAACTTGCGCAATGGCGAGAGGTCGGTGACGATGGCGCCTTCGCGGCACGCCCAATACTCCTCGATGGCGCCATGGTTGTTGAACGATGTCGGCAGCCAGTAGCCGCGATACTCCGTGAAGTTTCGTGTCAGCTTGGATGTTCGCGGGTGAAAGCCGGTCTCCTTTGTAAGCTGAGGGTCTGCATCGGTTGTCATACGGTACGCGATCGCCTTTGAGAAAGTGTTCTTGGATGGGTAAACGCGCACATGGATGTCGGTCGGGTTCCAACCGTTGGCCGCGTCGATATCGCATGGACACGCCGAGGAGACGCATACCATATCCGTGAGCGCTCTAAGCAAAACGTAGTCGCCAGGACGCGACCACGGCTCATCCAAATAGATTTGGTTGTTGTCGTCGAGGTTCGTGTTGTAGAAGAAGTTGATTGCCTCCCAACCTCTGCGCGGCCCGACGCCATAGGGTCTGAGCACCGCGTTGAAATTGTCGGTGCAGTTGACGTGTCCTGGATAGCCCATGTCTTCGTAATACTTTGGCGTACAGGCGGTGTTGAACATGTCGTGGCGGCCGACCGTATCGCGAACAACCTCCACCAGCGGCTGCATGTTGGCGTCGAAGAACTTTGCGTACAGCCCCGGCCCCGGATAGGCCGCACCCATCAAGGTGCGTGTCGTCGTAGCGTGTAAGCAATGCTCGTCACCCGCATCCAGCCCGACGACCGTGAAGCATTGGAAGTCCGAGCACTCGCGTCCTTCTACATCGATGATCTGGATGAACTCACCGGCGCGCACCTCATAGGGCTGCGCGGTGGCCGCGTCGATGTGAACCTCGTGCCGCGGATCCGCCAGCGGTTCGGGCAGACGTGCGATGGGGTCATTTGGGATTTGCGCGCGGCGAATGTACACAATGAGGTCGGTCGGCGGGTCATGCGCATCGGCACGCATCGGGCCACCCGGTGCGGCCACGATGCACACACCGCTCGCCTGTGCCCTAAACTCTACACGCTCTCCGGGCGCGGAGTCGCCTTCGAACAGATGCAGCGCATCGGCTTCGCCCGGGACGACACCGCGCCGTTTCAACGCGGCGCTCATCGCGCGTGCATCCTCGCTCTCGCTTGCAAGCAGGGCCGCCGTTCCGAGCGCCGGGCGAGCACCCCGCCCGCCGAGCAAACCGACATCGCAGCGACCTTCTTGGTCGAAGACGCTGACCTCACAGCGTTGGCGGCCCTCGGGGTCGATAATCTCCAGGCTGTCGCCAGCACCGATGCCGACCACGATGGCGCCACCACCGAGGATGCGGTAGCGCTCGGTACCGCGCGGCAGCCTGAGCAGCCCCGGCTCCAACAATCGCGGACCCTGTGCAAGCGCTGACATCGAAATCCCTCGCGAAGCGGCTCCGGGCATTGTCTGTCAACACCTGTGCCCGTGCAACGGCTCGAGGCTACCGGCCGGTCAACACAAAATCTTTGAAGGCCCTGGCCGCGGCCGACAGCCGCTTACCACGTCGATGCACCACATACCAACGCCGCACGATGGGGAAAGACTCCACTTTTAGGGTATGAATACGACCCACCTGTGTTTCTAGCTCGATGGTGTGCGCGGAAACGATACCAAGACCCAGACCCGCTTCCACGCTTTGTTTGATGGCCTCGTTGCTTGTCATCTCGATGCCGCTGGAAAGTGTGAGTCCCTTCTCGGCGAAAAAGCGCTCCACCGCGATGCGCGTCCCCGAGCCTTCCTCGCGCATCAAGAATGTCTGGTCCTTCAGCCGCCTTAGCGGGATACGTTTTCGCTTTGTCAGCGGGTGCTCGGGCGCGGCGATCACCACCAGCGGGTTATCCATAAATGGCTCGGCCTCTACATCCACGTCCGCGGGAGGTTGCCCCATGAGCACGATGTCCACATCGTTGTGGTCCAACTGCCGGAGTAGCGTCTCGCGGTTAGTGACATCCAGGCTCACCCTTACCCCGCTATGACGCCGGCAAAACTCCGACAAGAGCCGGGTCGCGTAGTAATTGACCGTGGTGGCGACGGTGACCTTCAGCCGGCCCCCATCGACGCCCTTGAGCTCCTCGATGGCCTGGCCAGCCTCTTCCAGCTGCTCGCCGATGGCCCGCGCATACCGGTGCATGGTTTGACCCGCATCGGTGAGGTGAACGCGTTTGCCGACCATCTCGTACAAGGGCACATCGAGCAGGCGCTCCATCTGCTTGACCTGCATGGACACCGCCGGCTGGGACAGGTGCAGCTCTTCGGCCGCGCGTGTAAAGCTCAGGTTGCGCGCCACTACCTCGAAAATCTTGAGCTGTCTTAAGGTAACTTTCATTGCACAGCGTCGGGGAGGGATCCATAAGCTTAAAATTATTATCCGCATAATGATAATTGAGTTCTAAATATATAAAATTGGTATATTCCCTGCTTGTAAGCCTCTGTTGGAGAAAGTCATGTCAGAAACCGTTTCCGGCGCCGACCGCTACAAGGCGGGCGTGATGGAATACAAGAAAATGGGTTTCTGGGAGCCCGACTACGAGCCCAAGGACACTGACCTGGTCTGCTTGTTTAGGATCACGCCGCAAACGGGCGTAGACCCCGTGGAAGCAGCGGCGGCGGTTGCCGGCGAGTCGTCTACCGCCACCTGGACCGTTGTTTGGACCGACCGGCTCACCGCCTGCGAGCGGTACCGCGCCAAGGCTTACCGAGTCGACCCCGTGCCCACCAGCGAAGAGCAGTATTTCGTGTACATCGCCTATGACCTCGATTTGTTCGAGCCCGGGTCCATCGCCAACATGACGGCATCGATCATCGGTAACGTGTTTGGGTTCAAACCACTAAAGGCGCTTCGTTTGGAAGACATGCGTATCCCCGTGGCGTACTTGAAGACCTTTCAGGGGCCGGCGACCGGTATCGTTGTCGAGCGCGAGCGTTTGGACAAGTACGGACGCCCGCTGCTGGGTGCGACGGTCAAACCCAAGCTAGGGCTTTCCGCGCGCAACTACGGCCGCGTGGTGTACGAGGCGCTAAAGGGTGGGTTGGATTTCACCAAGGACGACGAAAACATCAACTCGCAGCCCTTCATGCATTGGCGCGACCGGTTCTTGTACTGCATGGAAGCCGTCAACCGCGCCCAGGCGATGACCGGTGAGATAAAGGGCACCTATCTCAACGTCACCGCGGCGACCATGGAGGACATGTACGAGCGCGCGGAATTTGCAAAGGAGCTTGGCTCGGTCATTGTCATGATCGACCTGGTGATCGGCTACACCGCGATCCAGTCGATGGCGAAGTGGGCGCGCAACCGCGACATGATCCTGCACTTGCACCGTGCCGGTCACAGCACCTACACGCGGCAGAAGAACCACGGGGTGAGCTTTAGAGTCATCGCCAAATGGATGCGTATGGCGGGTGTGGACCATATTCACGCCGGCACCGTCGTCGGTAAGCTCGAGGGTGACCCAAGAACGATCACCGGTATTTATGACGTGCTGCGCGAAACGCACAACCCGCAGAATCTGGAGCACGGCATCTTCTTCGACCAGGACTGGGCGTCGCTGAACAAAGTCATGCCGGTCGCTTCCGGTGGTATACACGCCGGGCAGATGCACCAGCTCATTCATTATCTGGGCGAGGACGTGGTGTTACAGTTTGGCGGCGGGACCATCGGACATCCCATGGGAATCGAGGCCGGCGCCACCGCGAATCGAGTTGCGCTCGAGGCGATGATCTTGGCGCGTAACGAAGGCCGCGATTTTCTAAACGAAGGTCTGGATATCCTCAACAGCGCCGCAAGGAGCTGCCCGCCGCTAAAAGCCGCGTTGGATACGTGGAAAGACGTCAGCTTCAACTATGAATCAACGGATACGCCCGACTTCGTTCCGCTGGAGACGGCATCGTTCTAAACTACGAATGTGAGCTCGCAGCGGATACAAAACACAGTCTGAGCCATGAGGAGCTGTGCATGAGACTGACGCAAGGCACCTTTTCTTTTCTACCCGATTTGACCGACGAGCAGATAAAGAAACAGGTCAAATACTGTCTGGACAACGGCTGGGCGGTGAACGTCGAGTACACCGACGACCCACATCCGCGTAATACCTACTGGGAGATGTGGGGGTTGCCTATGTTCGACTTGAGAGATGCCGCCGGCGTCATGCTCGAGATCGATGCGTGCCGCGAAGCCTTCCCAAACCACTACGTGCGTGTGAGTGCCTTTGATGCCACGCGTGGCGTGGAGAGCATCAAGCTTTGCTTTATCGTCAACCGACCCGACGACGAGCCTGGGTTCGGTCTCGAGCGGACCGAAAGAGAAGGGCGCCGCGTGACTTACACCACGCACGCCTATGCAGCCCGCAAGCCGTCGGGCGAGCGGTACTAGCAGACCGGGTACCCGCCACTGGACCCGCTCGTGCCACCCGACTCCGCCACACCCGAGCAGAGCGACTCGGACACGTTGGTCGACCTCGATGCAGAGTACCGGTCGTCCCATGTGCAAGAGGTATTGGACCAGCTCGACCGCGAGCTTGTCGGTCTGAGACCCGTGAAGACCCGTATCCGTGAGGTCGCGGCGTTGCTGTTGGTAGACCGGGTGCGCAAGAAGCTCGAGCTGAGCTCGGAAACACCTACCTTGCATATGAGCTTTACGGGAAACCCCGGCACCGGCAAGACAACGGTCGCCTTGCGTATGGCCGAGATCCTGCACCGGCTGCACTACGTTCGCGAAGGTCATCTCGTATCGGTCACGCGCGACGACCTGGTGGGTCAGTACATCGGACACACGGCGCCAAAAACCAAAGACGTGATCAAGAAGGCCATGGGGGGCGTGCTATTTATCGACGAGGCTTATTACTTGTACCGGCCCGAGAACGAACGTGACTATGGCCAGGAGGCGATCGAGATTCTGCTCCAAGTCATGGAGAACAACCGCGAGGACCTGGTCGTGATCCTGGCTGGTTACCAGAACCGGATGAACACCTTTTTCCAGAGCAATCCTGGTGTGCGCTCGCGCGTCGCGCACCATCTGGATTTTCCCGACTACTCACACGGGGAGCTGCTCGCCATCGCCAACCTGATGCTTGGAGAGCGCAATTACCGCTTGAGCGAAGAAGGTGTAGCCGCCTTCGAGGAGTACCTCGAGCTGCGCATGCGTTTGCCGCATTTCGCGAACGCGCGCTCGGTTCGAAACGCTTTGGACCGGGCGCGATTGCGGCAGGCGAACCGGTTATTCGAAGGCAGTAGAAAACGCAGGCTGAGCAAGAGCGACCTGATGACCATCGAGCCCGAAGACATACGCGCGAGCAGAGTCTTTAGCGAGGGTCGACTCGACCAGGACGCAGCCGTGGCGCCGCCGTCCAGCTAACAGCCATCACTCGAGCGGCGCCCCGGCGCGCGTCATAACGAAGTCCCAGACGCCCGTGCGCGGCGCCGCCGCTGTCATGCGGTAGGCCCGAGATTACCCGGCTGCAAGCCTGTGGCGCGGGGCCGGAAACATCATAAACAATGACTTATCACAACAATCAAAAACATTGAATGTTCTATATGTCGCGGAATGATATCTTCCGACTGCGCGCAAGCACATCGGGCGGTTGCGCGCCGCAAACGCACGCGCGGTCAGGAGCTGGGAGGAAAGGTCATGTCCCGCAAGCATCCCATTATCGCCATCACGGGCTCGTCGGGGGCCGGGACGAGCACCGTCAAGCTCGCTTTCGAGCACATGTTCTTCAGAGAGCAGCTTACGGCGTGCCTGGTCGAAGGCGATAGCTTTCACCGTTATGACCGCCGCGAAATGCGCGAGCAAGTGGCGCTGGCTTTGGAGCAGGGCCGCCACCTGAGCCACTTCGGCCCAGAGGGTAACGAGCTGGACAAGCTCGAGCGTTTGTTCGAGCAATATGCAACAATCGGCGGCGGCAAGCGCCGATATTATTTGCACAACGAGGAAGAGGCCGAGACCTACGCACAAGCGGCGGGCACTTTTACCCCTTGGGAAGACATACCCGAGGGCACCGACCTGCTCTTCTACGAGGGTTTGCACGGAGGTCTCGTCAATCAAGACGTTAACATCGCCCAATTCCCCGACTTGCTTGTCGGTGTTGTACCCATCGTCAATCTGGAGTGGATCCAGAAGATACACAGGGACACCGCCGAGCGCGGGTACCGACCGGAGGATGTGACCGAGAACATCCTGCGTCGCATGCACGATTATGTGCACTACATCACCCCGCAGTTCTCACTGACGGATATCAACTTCCAGCGCGTGCCGACGGTCGACACCTCGAACCCCTTTGTCGCGCGTGACATCCCGACGCCGGACGAGAGCTTTGTCGTGATTCGCTTCAAAGACCCGACCAAGCTCGGCATCGACTTCCCCTATCTGTTGTCGATGCTTCACGATTCTTTCATGTCTAGACGAAACACTATCGTCGTGCCGGGCGGCAAGATGGGGCTCGCCATCGAGGTGATCCTCGCGCCCATCGTCGAAGACATAATAAAGCGGAAGCGGAAGACACCGGCGCACAAGACCGTGCGGAACGCCGACGCCGTTGCGGCCTGACGCGCCGTTTAGCCTTAGTCTCGAGAAGAGGAAGAGTCGCTCGACCAAGCCCCGTGCGCGGCTGCTTGCGCGCCGGCGATGCTCATATACGAAGACAACCAGAGGGAGGATTCCTTACGATGACATCATTTGCCCAGGGACCGAACGGGTCCGGCCGCGAGATCGGCTGGCATTTCCTACAGCTGCCGGGCCCGACGAACATACCGGCCCGCGTGCGAAACGCGATGAACAGACCGGCGATAGACCAGCGTAGCAAACAGTTCGCGCGTCTGGCGCTCAAGCTTTTTGGCGGTATGAAGAAGGTGTTCAACACCAAAGACGCGGAGATCTTCATCTACCCGTCCTCGGGGACGGGTGCAGGCGAAGCCGCACTGGTCAACACGCTCTCGGCGGGTGACAAGATACTCATGTTCGACAGCGGTTGGTTCTCCTTTCTTTGGATCAAGATGGCCCGTCAGTTCGGTCTTGATGTGGAGGTGATGGAGACCGATTGGCGCCGTGCCCCGGACCCGGCGGCGATTGGGGCACGACTCGCCGAGGACGCGGGGCACGAAATTAAGGCGGTGTTTGTGGTCCACAACGAGACCTCCACCGGTGTGACGACACGGCTTGCCGACATTCGCGCCGAGATCGACCGCGCCGGTCATCCCACGCTGTTCTTTGTCGATACCATATCGTCGCTCGCGTCGATGGACTTTCGCATGGACGAGTGGGGTATAGACGTTGCCATCGGCGGGTCGCAAAAGGGTTTGATGCTGCCACCGGGGCTCGGTTTCAACGCGGTCGGTCCCAAGGCGCGCAAGGCGTCCGAGACCTCGACGCTGCCCAAGTGCTACTGGGACTGGGCCTGGCAACGCGAATCGGAGAAGACCGGTTTTTTCCCCTACACACCCGCCATCAACTTGCTGTTCGGGCTCGAGGAGTCGCTCAAGATGTTGCTGGAAGAAGAAGGCTTGGCCAACGTCTTCATGCGGCACGGGCGCCTTGGGGAGGCGACGCGCAGAGCAGTGAACGGATGGGGGTTGGAGACCGTATGCCAAGAGCCCCGCGAGTACAGCGATTCGATCACCGCGGTCCTGGTCCCCGATGGACACGATGCGGATGCGCTGCGCGCGGTGGTGCTGGAGCGCTTCAACATGTCCTTGGGCGGCGGGTTGCAGCGGCTTGCGGGCAAGGTGTTCCGGATCGGTCACATGGGTGATGTGAACGACCTGATGCTCAACGCGACCTTGAGCGGGGTGGAGATGGGTATGGACATGGTCCAGATCCCGCACCGCAGAGGGGGTACAAACGCCGCCCAACGCTATTTGGCGCTTGGCGAATAAGACGTCGAGGCGGCCGCGCGGCCGTTGTTATAGAGGAGGAGAAGCGTGGACATCCACGAGTACCAGGCCAAGGAGATCTTGGCCAACTATGGTGTTTCCACACCGCCGGGCGG